>Ga0255341_1004340_pt1 | contig 15001 bp, 18 predicted proteins | sample wastewater_treat_8_FD_192418 | JGI IMG/M metagenome (GOLD analysis project Ga0255341, IMG submission 192418) | Wastewater microbial communities from Lulu Island WWTP, Vancouver, Canada - plant12 | ecosystem: Engineered > WWTP > Wastewater > Unclassified | place: Canada: Vancouver, British...
GACTCCAGAAGAAAGACTCAGAAGCTGGCACAAATCACTTGGAACACCTTCTCATATAGTTGAAAAAGAAGTGGCTGACCTCAAAGAGCAGGAGGGCAAGGCATGAAGGCCTGCCAGAAGACCAGGGGCAGGAGGAGATCTTCTCAGGAAGGCTCCTCTGGCCTCGATTTACCTGCTTTGAGAAGGAAGTATTCTTTCAGGCCCAGGAGGTGTGATGATGACCAGGATGGGCAGGCGCTATAAAGGTAAAAATCCAAATCTTCACTCAGAAAATGGTGCTCCCACACCAGCAGAGGTGAAACGGTGGCAGAGGAGAAAGGAGACCTTAGAGAAATTTGAAAGGATGAGGAGGCAGGAGGCCAGAACCTCCTGAATGGCTTCCAGGTGGAGATCACCCAGCAGGGAGATAGCCACACCAGTCCCACCCTGGAGAAGATTCAGGCATCTCCTGGGGCATGATGTAGCTGCCAGTGACCTCCTGGAGCTGCCTGCTGGAGTCCTGCTGCAGGCTGGGAGAGGACACCACCTCCCAGGAGCAGACCAGAGTGAAGCTGATCCAGGGCATTGAGGAGATGAGGAAGGCACTGGCTGCAGTCCCTGCAGCTCCCTTCTCAGCTCCAGGGCCTGTAAAGCAGGCTTAACTCTCTTTTAAGGACCAAAAAGATCAACTATGATCAAAGCATGATCATCCCTGAGCAAAACTTGATCAGGGAGTGATCAACTTTGAGGGTCTATTCTGATGTGGATGAGCAAACCCTGGAGGAGATTAACCAGGCTGCTAAGAATTTCAATCTCAGCAAAGCTAATCTGATAGCCAAAGCCATTGATCAATTCCTTCATCTACCTGAGCAAACTGGCCCAGACATTGATCAACTGAGAGTAGAACTTGATCAGGCCAGATCAGATGCCAATAAAAGATGGTCTGAGATGAATGCTGCAAAAACAGAAAATGCTCAGCTAAAGAGAGATCTGGAGGCTGCAAGATCAAACCTTGATCAAACCTTGATCAAACATGATCAACTAAGAGCAGAGATTGATCAAGCTAAGATAGAGATGCAGGGGCTGCAAAAAGACCTGGAAAAATACCAGGAAGCACTGAAGCTTAAAGACCAGCATATTTCCTTTTTGGAGGCCACAGTCCACCAGGCCCTGGAGAAGATCCCAGTACTTCCACCCAGCCAGGAAGAGGCCAAAGCTAAGCACTGGTGGCAGTTCTGGAGATGAGACATGCTCCAATGAGAGCATAAGGCCATTAGATAGTGCTTATATAGTAAGACGAAGAGAACCTGGTCTAGTAGTGCTGTAAGAGTTCCCTCCTGAAAAGGATGATGCTGCTCATTAGCAGGCGTGACGAAGTAGGAAGGGGTTCACTACAAATAAGGATATAGGCGATTTATTCTTTTGAGGAGCTCAATGGTATGATCTTTCTGCATGATCTCCTTTGTTTTGCCATATATCTCATCATGGTGAGCCACATACAGAAATACAATGCAGTCGCCTACAATCATATAAACAATGACAAAAGGATCAATATGAACTCCCCTTACTCCCTTCAGGCCATAGCTTTTGGGCTCACCTATCTCAGGGTCATTTAAAATTTGATCAATTTTATTGATTAATCTGTCCTTAAGAGATTTATTTTTCTTAGTTAGTTTTGAAAATTGTTTATCAAATTCAGGAACTCTGTGATACCTGAAAGGTTGATTAGCCATAAAGAGGACTTAGAGCTCTCTGAGAGAATTCAAAAACTCTTCTTTATCGTCAAAAGTTTTGCCCTTCCCAGCCTTGAATTCCCTAATGCCTCTGATAACTCCTGCTGTAAACTCATTGGAAAGATGGGCTTCAATATCTGGCTCCTCTCTCTTTAGAGCTGGATGGGCTGCCTTTGCCATTTAACCTACGCCTCCACCCTGGTATTATGTAGTATGGATATTTAAGACCTTCTCGGAGGTCAGAGGGGGCATATCTGGTCAGATACCTCTCTCATTGATGATGGCCTTCTCTCGCCTGATTCAGATCGTTGCCATTGGCAACGATCTGGAGAGAGGATCTATTCGGGCAAGAGAATAAAATTAAAATGCTATTATAATTGAGCACATCATGAGCAGTCAATATAGCATAAGCTAAAGCTGGCAAAGCTACTATATTATTCATACAATTTTTATAATTTAGTGTGCAACTTTTGGCATTGCTGCCTTAAAAAATCGCTGGTCTTCCCTCCTCTTTGAAGAAGATCACCCTTATCTCTTCCATCTTGGACCGTTGCCAATGGCTACTCTTTGTTCTTTCTTCAGGATCAGGATCAATAGAAAGGATGCTATCTTTGTTCAGGACCAGCCTCCTGGTCCCCCTCAGATCATTAGGGACCCTCTCTAGGTCTATGGCTGGCATAATTTGGGTGGCCCTCTCGAAGGCTCTCAATGTGTCGCGACGAGAAGGGGGCTTTCCCTCTTGGCCTGCCAGGTAAGTCCTGGCTTCTGTGGAGCTCACCAGGGCTTTCTCCTTTCCTTGGACCTTCTGCTGGACATAATCAATGAGCTGCAGAGCCCTGAGTTTGATCTTTGTCATGGCCTGAGGCTTTGCCATTCTCTCATCCACTCTGGCAAATGGTCTGGTCTTCAGTCCATTCTTAATGTGGGTGAATCGCTGCCTGATGTAGGCACAAATTAGCAGCAGCTTAGAAATGGGGTGATGCTCAGCTTTGATGCTCTTCATGGCCTTCTCTGTGGCCTGGGCCAGCTCCCTGGGTCCCATAAGTTTCTCTTCAGAAATGGTCTCTGCAAGCAGATTATAGATATCAGTCAGCTCTTTTAAAAGAGCCTGGACTTCCTCCACAGGTATCTCTAGGGTATTCATCTGGCTGTTCTGGGCCTCAGAAGAGGCAAAGGGATTTATAGCTTCAGCTATCTTTGTTTTATCTAGCATAGAGTTCTCTCCTGGAGTGTGTACTCCTGGGGTCTCTCTGGGTCCAGGTTAAAGCCCTGGCAGGCTCTGGACCCCTCTGTTAACTCTTTTCTGATCTTCTAAAACTACTCATAATGGTTATAGCTTTTCCTCTGATTGATAATAATAATCATAAAATGATTTTCACTATCCTGTGGACTTCCTACAATGCTCAACTTCATTGAGCAGCCTCAAAACTATTTGGTCAAAGGTCTCACTCTTCTTCCCAAAATCAGCCAGTTTTGCTCTAGTTGAGGTTTTAAGTTTGATAGTGGTTAATTTCTCTTCTTCTGGCATATATAACAAGATGATCTCTTCATATTAATATCTTATCTTCTTTGGTATGCGCAAAGTTAAAATAGTATACTTACGTGTATAAAGGTATACCTAAAGAGTGTGATGCACTTTGCAGAAATCAACAGCTATAACTGGTAAAGGCCATCCAAATGGTCCAATAACACAAAGCACAGCATCTGTAAAAGCTCTCCTAACGTGGAGTGGCAGGGCATGTGATCCTCTGCCTGTGTTTGTAGAGATGGGAAAAGGAGAGAGTCGCTTAGTCCTGGTCCTTTCAAATAAGAAAGATGTCTATTACACTACCACAGCCAGGGCCTGCTCCTGCCCAGGTTATGCTTTCTCTCATGGTAGCCCATGCAAGCACCAGAGAAAGTATTTCCCTCTAGCTATGCAGGAGATCAGAGAAGCCTCAGATAGCACCAGGAGGAGCAGAGTTAGATGACCATTCTCAACTTTTCTTTAGGCCAATGTGTAGCCACTCCTGGGGCTCTGGAGGCTCTCCAGGTAGCAGGTGTCTCACCTCTGGATCTCCTGAGCAGGCATTCCCAGGGAGACTGGGGTGATCTGAGCCAGGAGGATAAGGAGGCTAATAACCAAGCCCTGGAGGATGGCAGCAGGATTCTCTCTGCCTATGAGCTTCCAGGCCAGGATCAGAAGGTCTGGATCATCACAGAGGCAGTGGGAGATAATGGCCAGAGGGCCAGCACATGTGTTTTGATGGCAGATGAATACTGAATGAGGTTTTGTGATTGACATATTCACTCCTGAATATGCATCCCAGTACTGTGGAGAGGTCTTAAGGTCCTCTCCACAGGCCCAGGAGAGGCTCATGGCAGCCAGGGTGCTGGGCAGGTATGATTATGGTGGCCATATCATCCACATAGCCCTCCTGGGTGGCCTCAGTGACCCTGTGGAGGAGATAAGAGTGGAGGTCTTCAGAGGCCTGAGCAGGATGAAGGCTGACAGGGAGGATCTGCCTGTACTGGCTAGGGAGATCAGGAATAGGTTGGGGCTGGAGCAGGAGGGGTCTACAGTGTGGTTTGCTGGCATTAAGGCCCTGGACAAATTAAGTGATTATTAATTTCTCAATATCTACTGTGTTGAATAATTCGAGGTGTTTTGGTCAATAGCTATCGATTCTTACCAAAGTTTTGATTTGTATGAATTAGCTCTTTGCTATCTGATTACTAAACATTATTCAACACAGCATCAATATCTGAAAATGATTGTAGGATAGGGTAGAGAATCAGAGGAAAGATGGTTATGCTTGCATCCAAAGAGCTTATTAAAGATGACTCTATAGCAGACGGTCAGAATGACCTGAAGACCTATGACAGAACTGAAAAAATGGGATTAAATATGGTATCGGACGAATTAGAACTACAATGTGAGGTGGCCCCCATCACTGACACAAATAGGCATAATACCAGAGTAGTGCTAAATGGTCATGATCTTCATGGTAAAAAAATGAAGCTGGGCCATCTTAAAACATGTGAATGTCCTACCAATCATTTGAGCTGTATAACTGCTAAAGAATGGATCAAGTGCCAATTAGGTGTATGGCAATTTTTCTATGAAAAAAGAGACATCAGAGATAAAAAGATCCATCCTGCTACATTTCCTATTTCTCTGGCCAGAAAAGTTATAGAATTATTTACACATCAGGGAGAGTTAGTGTTGGACCCATTTGTGGGGAGCGGTACTACATTAGTGGCAGCTCAGGATACTTTAAGAAATGCAGTAGGTTTTGATCTTCAAGAAAGCTATATCAGGCTCTGTGGCCAGAGAATAGCTAATGAACGACTCTTTGACACATCCAATCAGATAGCTATTCAGGATGATGCCAGGAGCATTCCAAAGTATCTGGATGAAGAAACGGTCTCCCTGATATTTACATCTCCTCCCTATGCTAATTTGCTAAATAGAGTCAGGAAGAATAAGTCAAGACGAGATAGGAAAAATGATCAGCTAGGTCAAGTTGAGCAGTATTCTCAAGACCCCAGAGATTTAGGGACCCTGGAAGTTGATGATTATGCCATTTCTATGGGAGATATTTTTGAAGGTATTCTTCCACTGTTGAAGCCAAAGGCTCATTGTGTGATAAATGTGCCTGATATGTGGTGGGAGAATGAAAGAATAACCATACATGTAGCTCTCATTAATGAGTTAAGAAAAAGAGGATATGAACTGAGGAATATCATCATCTGGGACAGGACAAATATAGTGAATAGAATTGGCATATTTGGTTGGCCCAGCAATTACATAACAATGGGTGTGACCTTTGAATACTTATTAGACTTCTGGAGGCCACCATAATTAATCCCCTGGATATGGTAAAAATGAGATTATACACTAAAGAGGAGCTAATAGAAGTTTTTAAAGACATAAAATCAAAGGGATGGATAGAAAGTGGTAGGCAGGGCAATGCTGGTGGGGTGGGTAATACTATAGAGGATCTTTATGGTATAAAGGAAAATAATTTACCTATAGCAAACTCTGCTGAGTGGGAGCTAAAAAGCCAAAGAATTACAAATAGGGGTGGTAATGCAAGCTCTTTAACTACACTTTTCCATTTTGAGCCTTCACCTAGAGCAGTTAAATTTGTTCCAGCTCTCTTTTTACCATATTATGGCTGGAGACATGAAGAAGCTGGAATAAAATATCCGGCTAGTGAGATGAGTTTCAGGCAGACCATCTCAGGGAGAACCAGGACCAATAGGGGCTTTGGTATAGCTATTGATGAAGATAAAAGGAAGGTGATGATCACCTTTGATGCAAATGCCGTCTCAGAAGAACACCGCGAATGGCTTAAATCTGTGGAAAAGAGGATCGGTTTAAGGGAGCTTAACCCTCAACCTTATTGGGGATTTGACGATCTCTTCCATAAAGCAGGGACAAAATTACATAATTGTTTTTATATAGAATCAAGATCTAAAAAAATAGGTGGCAAAGAGTATTTTAAATATGAAAATGTTATGATTTTAGAGAAATTTAGTATAAATAGTTTTATAGAAGCTATCCGAAAAGATATTATTCTAATTGACTTTGATGCAAGGACTGGGCACAATCATGGAACCAAATTTAGGGTAAGGCCTGGAAGGATCAAAGAATTGTATAGCGAAGTCACTAGATTATGAACTCTGGATCAAAATGATATTGTTGGCAGTTCTATGACATTTTTCTTTAAAATGGCTTAGAATGTCATAGAACTGACCTGCCGCACCTTCTGTGGCTCACTCTGAAAATGGCTCATTTTGGTTATCCTCTCCTGCCAAATCTAAGCCCAAATAGGGCAGATCTCAATAAAATGGGCATTTATGGGGTCGCGATGGTCAGAAAAACTCTCTGGAGTTTTTTTCTTAAAAATAATATCCAGCAGTAAGTATTATATATAAATCTTGACACTACCAGGAAATATGCACTCAAGAACATCTCACCTCAGGGACCTGGCCAGAGCTTTGAACTGCATGGTGGTAGTGACCCCACAGAAGCCATCCATTGGTGCTGGTTTTTTTGCAGAAGCTCCTTCTGAGATCCTCACAGCTTCCTGCAGAGATTCTGGGCTGTCAGATGCTTATGATAATGGTTTTGAAGAAGATTAGGCCTGAAGATGGGACCAGGAAAGTGTGAAAACCTGGCCCATTATGGAGATGCTGATGACTTTTTCCACTGTTGCAGTACTGCTCAGATGGATGTTAAACTGAGCAAATAAGGGTCTGAATTTGGGCTTATAAAGCTTTCTGTGATATTCTTTCTCTGTTTTGAAAATGCAGCATTTCTATGGCTTTTTTGGCTATTCAGATTTTTATATCTGCTTTTGTGCGCGACAGAAAACCTCGTCCTAAAATCCGCATGTCCAAATGTGTTTTTTAGACCTGAAGTGACTTTAAAATGGTTTAATTTGAGAAATAATCCATTTGGAGCAGTGTGTAAAGAGAAGAGGTTTTTTCTTGACAAAATGGGAAGGTTTATATAGGAAGATTCCAAAGCAAGAGAGTATGCCTTACACTACTCCAAAACCATACATCGGAGTCTATGTTCATGACTTTGAAGATGAGATGCTGAAGAGCATTGCCAAAGAGAATAAAATTACCAGGGCTCAAATAGCCAGAGGCTGCATGAGAGCTGGCCTGCAACTCTTTGAGAAGGACCCAGAGAAAGTCCTGGCACTGGCCAAAGTAGGTGAATGTTAAAGAAGAATAGTTAGGCCAGGGTGGGAGGACCCTGGCTTGGTATTTGGTATTTGGTGATTACGATGAAAGATAGGATTCAATGGATAAAAGGCTTTGCCTGTGATTCAGCAGCAGTCCAGGGAGCTGGGGCTGAGGAGGTTGCACAGAAAGCCACTGCAGGAGCTGGGAGGGCCTCTGCAGAGGAGAGAATAGGAAACAGATACAGTGGAGGCCATGAGAGACATGAGAATATGAAAATAAATGAAGAGACCAGGGGTGGAGAGCCCCTGAATCAGCTAAGAGAAATGATCATGAATAAGATCACTCTCCTGGTAAATAAGGTTATTGGTGTTGATTTAGCCAATAAGATAATTAGCCAGCTTTACTGCCTGGAGGTGTCCTGATCATGTCATGGGATGTGACAGTAGCACTTCAGCTACAGAATGACTCCTTTGGATTCTGTAAAGTGGCAAAGAAGGATAAGAAGCCATTTGAGAAGGGCTGGTCTAAGAAGCCCTATAAGTGGAATGACCCTGCCCTCCAGGGTTGGATGAAGGCTGGAGGTAACTATGGTGTTATTGGAGGTCATGGAGGTCTGACAGTCTTTGATGCTGATGCTCTGGCCAGGCTTGAAGAGTTAGGGATAATATCCCAGATGCCTGAGACCTTTACTGTCCAGACACCTGGTAGGGGTGGCATGCACTTCTATTACATCTGCCCTGGCCTGGGGAAGAAGATGGCCCTCTATGATCCTGAAGAGACTGAGCTGGATAAACAAGGCAAAGAGGTCTATAAGCATGTAGCTGACCTTTCCTATACTGGCATGCAGACTGTGGGACCAGGATCTGTTAGATACTTCCCAGGTGAAGAAGAGGAATACAGAAGCTATCAGATCATCAATAACATCCCCATAGCTCACATTACAAAGGAGCAGCTCCTGGAAGTCATCAAAGTCCTGAGGACCAGCCAGAAGGTGGAGAAAGAAAAGGTCCAGGGCATAAAGGAGCCCAAAGACCAGCAGGCTGGTTATAACAGATGGGCAGAGACCCTGAAGGTGGAAGATGTCCTGCTGCCTGATAACATCACAAAAGATGACAGAGAGGACTCAGGAGAGATCCAGGGCAGCCACCCCATTCATGGGAGTGAGGGAGGCCATAACTTTGCCATCAATGTGAAGAAGAATACCTGGGTGTGTTATAGATGCACTCCACCAGAGGGTAAGGGGAAAAAGAACTGTGGAGGAGGCCCCTGGGAGCTTCTGGGTGTCAGGGAGGGCATCCTGAGCTGTGATGACTGCTATAAGGGCTGGAGGAGAGATAAGCCTGAGAAGTGGGCTGCTGTCCTGAGAAGAGCCAAAGAGTTGGGGCTGGCTGTACCCAGGCTGCCTGATGGTGACTCCATGAATGAGTATAGGAGAGACATCATCAGGTATTGTGTGGAGGTCATCATGGGCTCTGAGCATGTGAAGACCTTGAAGAGTGGTGAGATCCTGGTCTATGAGAATGGAGCCTATAGATTTGAGGGTCAGACCATTCTGGAGAGCCTTATCCAGCAGTTGGGTGGACCCCAAACCACTAATAATGTGGTGGGTGAGGTACTGGGTCAGATTAGAAGGATGACACCTGCAGATTTTATGGATTTTGACAGAGATCCATACAGGCTGTCTGTGAAGAATGGCATTCTTAATCTGAAGACTGGAAAGCTGGAGCCACATAATCCAGAATTCCTAACTGTTATTCAAATCCCAGTGGAGTTTAAGCCAGAAGCAGACTGTCCCAAAGTGAAGAAATTCATGAGTGAGATAGTAAAGCCTGAAGATGTTCCTCTCCTAGAAGAACAGGCTGGCTACTGTTTGCTTAGGGCTTATCCTATTCATAAGGCCTTTGTGCTTCTGGGTGGTGGAGATAATGGAAAGAGTGTCTGGATTAAGCTAATAGTGGCTATGGTGGGCCTAGATCATACATCTCAAGTGCCTTTCCAGAAGCTGGGAAGCAAATTCAAAACTGCAGAGTTGAAAGGGAAGATGATTAACTTCTATTCAGATCTGCCAGCTCAGGGGCTCTTCTTCACTGACACATTTAAGATGTTGACCAGTGAGGACCCAATGAGCATAGAGGAGAAGTTTTTGAAGTCACAAACCTTCATTAACTATGCTAAGCTGCTCTTCAGTGCTAACCAGCTTCCTAAGACCTATGATGAATCTGATGGATTCTACAGGAGAATCATCCTCATAGACTTCCCTAACAAATTTGATGGACCAAATAGAGATGAACATCTCCTGGAGAAGCTCACCACTCCAGAGGAGCTGTCTGGCTTCCTGAATCTGGCCATTGCTGGGCTTAACAGGCTGCTGAAAAATCACAAATTCACCTATGCTAAGACCCTGGATGATGTCAGAGCTGATTATAAGAAGAAATCCACACCAGGGATGGCTATAAAGGATTTCATAGACCAGGCCACTCTAACCTCTGTGGATGGATTCATCCCAAGAAAAGACCTCTGGAGTGCCTATCTGGGGTGGTGCCTGGAGACTGGTGAGGACCCAGTGAGCCAGGGTGATCTTAAAATGGCACTGGAGATGAACTATGGAGTGAATGGCAATTATCATCCCTGGGTGGAGAAGGCTCCTGGAATAAGGGAGAGGGTCTGGGCTTATAGAGGCCTATTCTTCACTGAAGAGGGTGTTAGGCTTAAGAATCTGGGTTTAGCCAATAATCCACTGGCTAGGTGTCCAGAGCAGGTTTCAGGCCAGACATTGGGTGCTGGCCTGAATTAACTCTTTTTGGTACAGGCATGTACAGGCAGTAAAATCACTATGCAATGGCTTGTTTTTGCATTTTTGGTACAGGCATGTACAGGCAGTGTACAGTCTCAAAACCAGCATCTGCTGGCCTAAATGTACAGGTGTACAGGCTACCCCTGGCTATCATTATACTATACTCTACCTCTTTTTTTTATTACTAAATTATTACTCTATAATAAGGGAGAGGGGTCTGTACACCTGTACATTTAGGCCAGCAGATGCTGGTTTTGAGACTGTACATAGCCTGTACATGCCTGTACCAAAATAGTCCCAAATGCACCTCTTCATAGTGATTTTGCTGTATTTGAGGTGCCTGTACCAAAGCCTTCTGCTATTGTTTTCCTCTTTTTGGAATTCTAGGATACTCTGGAAACAGGATACTCTGGCATCCCAACACCATTGATAAGCCTTATATACTAATCACTCTTATTAGCTGCTATGTCTAATATGACAGAGTTGCCAGAGAAGTTAACCAGTATGCTGGCACCAAATGCTAATAAGGAGCTGGTGAAGAAAGTCCTGGCCTATTTGCAGAGTCATGCTATGGCTACAGCTACAGAGATCTCAAAAGAGACTGGCATTTCCCCTGTGGCTGTGAAGGGTTATCTTCAGGCCATGCAGACCTGTGGCATAGTAGATCAAGAGAGACATGGCAATGCCAGACTATTTTATTTAAAAGAGGTAGATTAAAATGGAAAAGGAAATTGGCAGTTTAATATTCTCTGCTGGAGAATTTAAGGCAGCAATGGATTTAATGACAGGTTCTGTGGTGAGAATTACCTATGATAAAGGATGTCATGCTCTAAAATTTCAGTGCAACTCACAATATGTCTGCTATGTCCATTTGGTGGACATGGATAACTCTGAGGATGATGAGAAAGAGCTTGATGGCCTGCTCTGGTATGTGACCAGATGCCAGCTTCAGCCCATAGCCCAGCTAATTCCAGCAGACACACTCCTGTGGGAGAAGAGAATAGTCTCCCTGGATGGTGAAATACTTGATTATGATTTGTATATGGGCAGGATTAAAAATAGGATGGACTCCAGGAAGGAAGATGACAGAATTAGAAGACAGCTCTGGACTGAGAATCCAGAATATAGGCAGCTAAAAAGGCAGTTTACTGAGGCAGAAGAGCACATTATAGACTTTTATGTGATGTTTTGCCCTGGTGCTGAGCTTGAGTTCTTTATTGGCTCTATGGATGGTATGTTCAGCCAGGCTGAGTTTAAGGTCCTGGGAATGAGCACTGAGGAGCTGGTAAAGACTTTTCCTGAAGAGGCCAGAGATTTAATTCAGGGTGGAGAGCCAGAAATCAGCTACTAGAGGTCTACTACCAGTTTAAGATACCCTATTATCTAGGGTGTCCACCTCTCACCCTACCTTCTTTTTGATCCCCTATAGGTCCTGGCCATTTCATCACCCAGATGTACAGTTAGTATTTAAGCATTTTTAAATGATTACCCCCATTTTGGATAAATCTTTATATAGGTCTTAATACAAAAAGGATAATATGAGCGAAAAAACTGGCACCAGACTCAGATGCCCTACTGATCTGAGGAGGTACATAGCAAAGATCCTCTGCAGGATGGAGAAACTTTCAGACAAAGAGATTCAGGAAAAGGCAGGTCAGATTTCAAAACTTGGAGATACATGGCTAAGAGCATGGGAGAAAGGGATTCAAGACGAGAAGATCAAGAAGCTAGAAAGGGAGATCTATGCCATCAAAACTGGACAGCCTCTGCCTGCAGGTGAAGAACCTGCAGAGACAGAGCCAGCAGACTGAGCCCCCAAACTTTGAGCTGGAGCCTTGCACAGGCCCTCTGTGGGACGTTGTAGCCTTCCTAGAAGCCAGGAAGCTGGGACCTGCAGGGAAATCCCTCTATAATGCCTTAACAGGCTACAGGCCCCTTACAGAGGTCCAGGGAGCCCTTCTGGAGAAGGTTCTAGCCCATCTGGGCCACCCAGAGTGGCTGGAGCATATTTTGGAGGAGCTTGAGAGTACTCTCCAGTGCCTGGCTAACTGCAATGCTGAGTGCTGCTCTGAATATGAGATGATTGGCCAGACAGGAGCTGCCTGGTGTAGGTGGCCCTGATGGAGATGGCCCTGATGGAGATGCCCCTGGAGCCCTCCTGCAGCCCTTGAGAGCTGCAGCCAGTTATCCCAGCCCTGGGAGCCTGCCCTCCCACTGAAGACCAGCCCTCCTGCAGACAGGCAGCATAAACCAGCATCAGTAGATAAGTATCTTAAGGATACATTAGCTGGGAGAAAAACCACTATTCCCAGCCATTATGCCCTCCTTTCTGGAGCCCCAAATTTGCAGGTTGCACATACTGCATTGAATAGCCTGCAGGCCTCCTGCAGCCTGGAATAAAAGAGCCCTAAATCACCTTCTGGCAAACTAGCTATTCCATAGTCTTTGGAATTTTGCACAACTTTACTTGATCGACCTTCTGATGCTGGTTAGTTCTGGCTACTGCTATCGATTTTGAACTTCCCATATCTGGAGCGTTAACCTTTACCTTTTGAGTCTAGGACCATATTCATAATAATATAGGGATAGAAGCTTATAAAGCTCCTTTACCTTCCAGGCTGCAGGAGGCCCTGCAGGTTATACATACTTCCAGCATACTCCCAGGAGGCCTCTCTCCTGGAGAGTTCTATGACATTATTCATGGATAGGCCTATAATGTCATAGAACTAAGCCAGGGAATAACCAGCATCAGTAAATGGGGTGCATCCGATGCACCCCATTTAGGAGCCCAGCCCTGGAGAGCTGCAGCCTGTCAAATTAACTTTACATGCCTGCCCTGCAGACTCTCCTGCCCAGGGATCTCCAGGGAGCCTGCCTCCTGGAGCCTGCTGCAATCAAGTAGCCATCAACTAACCCCCAGGCCCTGGGAGGAGTCTCTCCTGCCCTTCTCCAGCCCCTGGAGTCTCTGGGAGCAGCAAAAATCCAGCAGCAGGGGGTGAGTATCTTTAGAATACATTAGATCAGTGACAGATAGCCTGCCCAGCTCCTGCAGGAGGGCAGGCCTCCTGCAGCCTGCTGCAATCAAGTAGCCATCAACTAAAAGCCCAGCCCTGCAGAGGGCCTGCTCTCCTGGAGCCTAGGACTCCCAGCCCTGGATTTTTTTGCAGATAACCACTAACAGCAGCATTATCTATGGAAATGATAAGAATAAAAATAGGAGGATTTTTAGGATAAGCCTGCCTGAGCAGGCCTTTTAGGAGCTGCCCTTTTAGGAGCCTGATAGTACTGGAGAGGGCAGCCCTGGCAATCTATGCCCAGCTTTTCCCTCATCTCCCTGCAGCTCCAGGCTCCTTTAGCAGAGGCCTCTGCAATCAATGCCCATGTTTGCCCTGATCTGATCCCAGGGGCTGCCTTCCTCAGCAGGTTATAGGTCTCCTGAGGAGGAAAGCCTGCAGCCAGGAAGTCTGCAGCCAGGGCCTCTGCAGCCCTCCTCTCTTTGAATGCATCAGGACATAAAGCCAGGCCCTGGAGCAGGCAGGGTTTAATCAGTTTGCAGCTCCTCAGCAGGACATACTGAGCAGTGACCTGCTGCCTGAGGGCCTGCAGAGTCTCCCTCCTCCTGCCCAGACAGGCCTGACATAGATGGATCTCTTCAGGGGTGAGATCTCCAGGGAGGATCTCTCCCAGGCATACCCTGCAGCTCCTCCTCTCCAGCTTAGGCATGCCCTCAGTCTTCTCCTGGGCTTCATAGGAGCCCTCTCCTCCCTCCTGGGCTCCAGTTATGTCCTCCTCCCTCTTTCGGCCCTCAGGCCTGCCCTCAGTCCCTCCCTGGCTGCAGGAGGGAGAGCTGCTCATCTCTCCTCTCCCATGCATCTATCTGTCTGCTCTCCAGGCTCTCCTGCTTTGATAGTCCTGGGATCTACTGCCTCAGAAGGGCAGCCAGTCTTATAGACTCCCTGAGGCTTGAAATACCTGTCATTTCCATTCAGCCAAAAGTATCTCCTCCTATAGAGCCCTGCCCTAAGGGGCATGGGAGGTCTAAGACCTTCCATGAAGTTTGACCCCTATAGCCTCTTCAGCAAATTCGCCTCTGATCCTAATCTCATGGCCACAGGAGGGACACACCTCCACAGGGCCAAAACACCTCAGCTCCAGTGTGCTCTGGGAGATTGTGAAGGGCTCTGAGCAGACAGGGCAAACCCTGTCCCAGCTGTCATGCCATTGAGGAGCAGCCATCTCAGACCCTCCCTAATGCAGCATTCATCTGCCTATTTATCATGTCATCACCTTTAATGGCTCATTCAATCGAAGCCACTGATCCTGTGACTTCACAGGACCAATATGGTATGTCAGTTTTGTATTCCAGGCCCTTCTATCAACCTATCGATTGAATTAGCCACAAATATGAGCTATTTTGAGTAAAGTATAAATACCTACCTACTAATAGGACTTCTAGGACGATAATTAATAGGAGAATTGATGAAAAAATGGCTATAAGTGTTTTGTGTCCAAAATGTGGGCATAGGTGGAATTATTCAGGTGGTGCAATAAAAGCCACCTGCCCTAGTTGCTACTCTAAGGTGCAGGTTCGCTCTCTCTCAGATCCTGGCCCCAGGATAGTCCCTGCTCACTTCAGAGCTGCCCCAAAGTCAGTGCTCCACACACCAGAGGCCCTGGATGAGAGGAAGACCCTTGAAAGGGTGAAGGGTAAGATCAGAAGACACCAGCAGGGGCTGGATAAACTCCAGGATGGCCAGCTTATTGTGGGAAGTCAATCCCAGAAGCAGCCTTCTGGCAGGCAGATCCAGACCCA
>Ga0255341_1004341_pt1 | contig 14990 bp, 15 predicted proteins | sample wastewater_treat_8_FD_192418 | JGI IMG/M metagenome (GOLD analysis project Ga0255341, IMG submission 192418) | Wastewater microbial communities from Lulu Island WWTP, Vancouver, Canada - plant12 | ecosystem: Engineered > WWTP > Wastewater > Unclassified | place: Canada: Vancouver, British...
AAATATTTTATGGTGGTGGTCGTTATACTCATTTCATAAAACCCCCTATAGGCTATTTTTTACTAAAAAAACTACTATAGAAAACTTTTGTATATGAGTATAACGGGTGTCACCAGTGACAGTCATATATAGTCAATTCATAAAATCTTCTGGTTTTAACCTAACTCCATAAATGAATGAACCCTTCTTAAGCTTCCTTCGAGAGAAACCTGCAAGCTCTACAGCTGTATAAAAATCAGCAGTACTCCTTGTATATTCACCGTTACGAGCACAATAGTTCCTATACTCCTGATAGAACTCACCAGATTTCTGCTCATAATCAGGTCCTATTTCACAGCAATCATCAAGAAAATTTGCCATCCAGTCGTTGTTATCTCTGTAGACATCAATTGCATTTCTAACACATTCAGGTAACGAAATATGATAGCTTTTACTTATTGCCTTTGTTGCTCCTTCAATAATCCAGCTAAGGATGTATGGACCAGCTTCGTTAAAAAGAAAATCAGCATAATTTTTAATATCACTATTGCCTTCAATTTTGGCATTAAAAGGAATGACAATTAGTCGACGCCAAGTTCCTGCATCATTTGCACCAACACGAGGTAGATGATTCGTATAAAGCACCAAAGTATGTGAGGGTATAAATCTAAAAGGATCTTTATACTTTTTCTCTGCAGTAATCTCATCAGTTGAGCAAAGCTGCTTGATGATGGATATATTAAGACGCATTCCTTCTTCAAGTTCAGCAGCTAAGATAAGTCGTTTACCTTTTAGCTCAGCCATTTCAGGTTTTACATTTCTGCGGCAGCCAACTGTTAAAGTATCTGCTGATAGTGAACCTGAGTAGCTGCCAAGAACCCTTGATATTGTATTCCAAAATGTTGATTTTCCGTTGCGCCCTTCCCCATAAGCAATGATTATGGCTTCCATATACACCTTGCCAATTGCAGCAAGTCCTACGATTTGCTGAACATATTCAATTAGCTCTACATTGCTACAAAAGAAGGTAGCAAGTGCCTCCTCCCATATGCCCTTACCAGCACTACCAAATTTAACATTTGTCTGCTTTGTAATAAAATCTGCTGCCTCAGGTAACCTACTTTCACCAGTCCTAAGATCAATAGTTGCACCAGGCATATTAAGCAAAAACTCATCCTTATCTAAATCAGATATACTATGTTGAAGCATAGGCTTCGCTGCCTGAAGGGCTGCGGTAACATATTTCATGTCACGACGCTTTAGCACAAACTTCTTATAAACAACTGCCTCTACATACATAACATAGACTACTTGCTGCCTATGATTCATTTCCCCTAAGCCTTTACCAGTAATAACAGCTGACTTTTCAAGACCAGCTTCAAGACAGGCTTCCAGTGCAACTTTAACTGCATTTTCAGCATCAGCAAGCTGCTCATCAAGAAACTCCTCCATAGCACCGACAGCTTTTTGTTTTGACTCCACCCATTTTTCACCGTCATATCTTAAATAATCAGTGGCCTCAGTAAAGCAAAGTTCTGAATCATATTCACGAGCCAAAACTTTAGCTTGACCTATGTCAGAGTAATCTGCCGGTTTTAAAGAAGTAGTATCAAAATCAGAGTTGAAATCCTCCGGAGAAATATATCCTTCCTGGACCTGAATCTTTTTTGCAAATTTTACTGCACTATTCCATATTGTATTAAGCTCCTCATCACCAACTGGAATCTCACATTTCTCTGCTTCCTTTAAAAACAGCTCATGGGCTTTGTCACAGATTCCAAAACGCTTCAAAACTCTACCCGCATAATGAGAGAGTGTTTTATTACGTCTACCTGTTGGAATAACGTCGTTATTGGCATTAAAATCTTCAGTAACTTCACTTAAAACATCTGTGACTGAAAGCCAACCTTCATGCCAAATAACTTCGCTGCAATCAGCACCAAAAATGAATCGAGCAGCATCCAAGGCATTATCATCAAAGAATGGGAACTGTGAATGGATAGCTATCTTTAAAAGAGTGTAGGAATCTGCGTCAGTAACAGTGTCTATTGGAAAATACACATGGAATTTGGGTCTTGCTGTTTTCCCGTCCTTTGAAACCATATTATTTCTACTAGGTGCAATAGCATAGGATATGTCTGACATAAGTTCATCAATACTATCCATTGAAATCCATTCTTTAGGATCATCACTATGGTCATTATCGCAATCCATAACTATAACATCAGACTTTAAGAAATTATCTGCACTGCGATAGCTATTCTTGTACTCAGCACAAACGTGGTCAAACTTCACCGCTTCCTTAAGTTCATCCCCTGATGTTACAATGCTCTTATTTGGATAGAGACAGTTCTTCTGATTACCAGTACAGTTTGCGGTACAAATTGTTAGTTGCATGATTTTGCCTCCTCCATGTCCTCTGTAAAATACCTAATAGTCATGCGGCGCTTCTTAGCTTTACTAATCTCCTGCTCCATACCATTTGTGATATCCTCGCCAAACACCCACAGCTCATTGCATTTACCTAAAAAGACCATATTCATGAACATTGCAATCTCACGTTCCTCAGGGTCATCATCAAAAAGGTATAAGGGAAATAATAGATGAGGTGCAAATGCAATAGCATTTCTTTCAAGAACAGCAAATCGGCTATAAAGCTTGGCTCGTTCAGTGTTTCTTTCTACATCACCTGCAAAAGGTGAGCAGATATACACAATTGGCCTGAAGACTTCCTTTTTTATATTTGTAAGTGCTTCATAGGCCGTGGGATCGGAATAGCCTTCACTGTTTTTCTTGTCCACTCCACCATGACCATATCTTATTTGTTCGTTCATAAGCGAACCTCCTTATAAAGATTCGAGGGCATAAAAGTCCCTCTACAAGTCCTAGGACAGAAACTAAAACTTTGAACGAAACTTTTTAAAACAATTTTTCTTTCCTTATATGTAAAAATGAGCATAAAAAAAGAGCATTTTTAAGTCATGCTCATGACTACCCTCATATCGCTTTTAGGCTTGCGGAGAACTATGTTGAGCTCACATCAAACTATCTATCTGGCGGATTATGCAATATGAAGTATGTTGTTCCTTTTATTGGTACTCCGTTTTTTTCATATCTTCCAAATCCCCATACTGCATCTTCACGGCGCATTAATAAATCGAATAGAATTAACCCAAAGAATAACCCGGAAGCTTCTTTATTGTTTCCACAGGCAACTGCAATAGGTTTATAAACCGAATCCCAGTCATCACCTGGCATCCAGCTTGAAGTATTGATGTCTTTAATATCAATTTTCGCATTCAATGCATCAACAATTTTTTCATAATCAACTTGAGGGAGCTTCTTCATCCAAGCATCAAACTCCTTCTTATGAGGCAATCTTTCTACGTACTTTCCAGTATCGATGGAATATAACATTTACTCTTCCTCCCTTATAATAACTTCTCCTGCAGGGTTGTAAAACCTCGTGGCAGTTTTTATGGTATTTACAACACAGGATACACTTTCCTGGTCTGTATAGCCAAAAATATCTTTAAATATGAAACCAAATACTGCACCCACTGCTTGTTTTTCAGGATTCTTTAAATCCGGTAATGCTGGGTTTTGTGCTAAAACAAAAACTTTAACCGGTGGAATTTTCATCACATCATTGCAAAACTTAATATTTCGCATCAGTTCTGCGTCATTTATTGTTTTAATAACAATGTCCCACAAGTATCCCGAATCAATAAAACCTGAAAACCGCCTATACTTCTTTGAAAAATTTGCGCGCAACTCTTTTTCAATTTCCTTACCTTTGATAATCATATAATATATCCCTCCTTTGTTATTATAATAAGATTGTGTTTTATAACCATGTGTTTTATGTCCCTTTATATTATGTCATTATGATAACAGTTGTCATATGTTCTGTCAATACCTTTTTTAAAAATTATTAACTTTTTTTCGTTCATTCCCTCTTTAAATGTCCTGGGACTATTGAAGGACATAAAAATAATTAAAATTTTTCGTTCAAACCACACATAACTGTCCTGAGACTATTAGAGAGGTAACAACTCCTCTTAGAAAGGAGGTATTTTATGCAGACACAGACAAAACCAAAAGCTGTGAAAGATGAGGAACTTGATGAAGAACTCGCAGACACCCTTACAGCCATAAGCGTTGTATCTAAAAGACTGGCTCAGAAAATCAAAGCCTTGTCTACAAAAGAAAATAAGGAAGGAGGTGCTCCAAATGAGCAAGATGAGTGAACTTAGTCAGGTTCTTTCTGAACTTAAGGACTGCGGTAAAGCTCTCATTAACATTGCAGATTCGCTAACAGAAATTTTCTCAAGTACAGATGATGTAAATGAAGAAATTGTTGAAGAATCAATTCCAGAATATTCATTCTTGGATGTTCGCAAGAAGTTTGCAGAAATGGCCAGAGCTGGACATACAGAAGCACTTAAGGAACTTCTTAAAAGGTACGGTGCTGACAAGCTCTCCAGCATTGACCAATCACAGTATGTGGCTTTACTTGCGGATGCGGAGGCAATCAAATGAAGCATGCACTGCTTTCACCTTCATCTGCACACAGGTGGGTAGCCTGTCCCCCGTCAGCCTTACTAAATAAAAAGTATGAAGATGTACCCAGCACCTTCGCGCAAGAAGGCAGCGATGCCCACACACTAGCACAATATAAGCTTGAAAAACTGTTAGGGCTTAATACAAATGACCCCACTGAAGATCTAAACTTCTACGATGAGGAAATGAACGACCATGCAGAAAGCTATGCCACCTTTGTACTTGAGCAACTTGAAAAAGCAAAAGAAACCTGTACTGACCCTCAGATACTAATTGAGCAGAGGTTAGATTTCTCGAGTTATGTCCCGGAAGGCTATGGTCACGTTGACTGTTTGATTATTGCAGACGGCACGATTACTGTAATTGACTATAAGTACGGACTTGGAATAATGGTATCAGCAGAAAGAAATCCACAAATGTTCTGCTATGCTCTTGGTGGCTTGGCACTTTTCGACGGAATTTACGATATTGACAATATCCGCCTAATCATCTATCAACCACGCAGAGAAAACATTAGTGAGTACAGCATCTCTAAAAGTGACCTGATAAAATGGGCTGATGAAGTCTTGGCTCCTGCAGCACAGCTTGCTATTAATGGCGAAGGTGAATACAAGGCCGGTGAGCATTGCCAGTTCTGTAAAATTAAAGCTACCTGCAGAAAACGTGCTGAATACAGTTTAGAGCTTGCAAAGTATGACTTTGAAGAACCCACTACTCTTTGTAATGATGAGATAGCATACATCCTGACAAAAGTAGACGAGCTTGTGTTATGGGTGAATGACGTGAAGGAATTTGCTCTTAAAGAAGCCCTGAGAGGCATTAAGTTTGAAGGTTTTAAAGTAGTTGAAGGTCGTTCAAACAGAAAGTACACTGACGAAACTGCAGTAGCTAATGTTGTTATTGCAGCAGGTAAAGAACCATATGAGAAGAAACTGTTAGGCATTACAGCCATGACAACACTTCTTGGTAAAAAGAAATTTGAAGAAATTCTTGGTGGACTAACCTTTAAGCCACCCGGTAAGCCGGTCATTGTTACCGCTGATGACAAGAGACCTGAATTTAATTCAGTATTAGAAGATTTTAATGAAAATTAAGGAGGAAAATAAAAAAATGATAAAAACAGTTAATCCATTAAAAGTAGTTACAGGAGTTAATACCCGTTGGGGCTATGTAAATGCCTGGGAGCCTAAATCCATAAATGGTGGCAACCCTAAATATTCAGTAAGTTTAATTGTACCTAAAAGTGATACTAAAACAATTGAGAAAATTAAAGCTGCTATATTAGCAGCCTACCAAGAAGGTGAAAGCAAGCTTAAAGGAAATGGTCGTACTGTACCCCCTCTTACAAGCCTTAAGACACCCCTTCGCGACGGAGATAAGGAAAGACCTGATGACCCTGCTTATGCAAATTCCTATTTTATGAATGCCAACAACAGCTCTGCACCAGGAATCGTAGATGCCGACCTTCAGCCTATCATCAATCGTTCTGAGATTTATTCAGGAGTTTATGGTCGCGCCAGTGTTAATTTCTACGCATTCAACACTAACGGAAATCGTGGAATCGCTTGTTCTTTAAATAATCTCCAAAAAATTCGTGATGGTGAGCATCTTGGCGGCAAGTCAGACCCAGAAGATGACTTCGCAACCGAGGATGATGAAGATTTCCTTTCCTAAACAAAGTAACTAACAATCCGGGTGGTAGGAAAACCTGCGACCTGAGACAATCTAAGAAAAGAGGTAGATAAAATGGAAACTATTCTTGTTATTGAATTTATGATTTTATTAGGTGTATTAATCATTGGGTTTGTGTCATTGATTGTAACTGACATTAAGGAAGCTATAAAGAAGCATAAGGAAGAGAAGAAAAGTTTTAACAAACTCAATAAATTTTAATGTTTGGGTGGTGGCATTTCTGCTGCCACCCCTGTTCTTTTGAAAGGATGATTTTATGAAATATATAAAGACAATCTCAATTGACATTGAAACCTACTCCGATGTGGACCTTAGCAAGTGTGGAGTTTATAAATATGCTGAATCCCCTAACTTTGAAATACTCCTCTTTGGTTACTCAATCAATGGTGGTGAGGTGAATGTTATTGATCTGGTTTTAGGAGATAAAATCCCAGTAGAGATATTGGATGCATTAACAGATGATAATATAACTAAATGGGCCTTTAATGCTTCCTTCGAACGTATCTGTTTATCATATTGGATTCGTAAGCACTACACAGATAAATTTAGTAGCTACAGCATCTCCGAGGATACTGTTGGATACTACCTAGCCCCGTCCTCTTGGCGGTGTACAATGGTGTGGTCTGCTTATATGGGATTGCCACTTTCACTAGAAGGGGTAGGCGCAGTTCTTAAGCTCGGTGAACAAAAGCTAAAAGAAGGCAAAGTCCTTATTCGCTACTTCTGTACTCCTTGCAAACCTACCTTAGTAAATGGTGGTCGTACCCGAAATCTTCCTGAACATGATATAAAAAAATGGGAGTTATTCAAGGAATATAATATCAGAGATGTTCAAGTGGAACTTGCAATTAAGAAGCGCTTAGAAAATTATCAGGTTCCTGAATTTATATGGGATGAGTACCATTTGGATCAAGAGATTAATGACCGAGGTATCCTACTTGATATGGATGTCGTTAATAATGCCATTACCTTCGATGAAAAATCTAAAGAAGAACTCACCGCTGCTATGAAGGAACTAACTAATCTTGATAATCCAAATAGCGTTGTACAAATAAGACAGTGGCTTTCTGATAATGGTTTAGAAACAGAATCTCTTGATAAAAAGGCGGTTGCAGAAATGATTAAAACCGCTCCACCAAAATTGCAGGAGGTTCTTGCTCTACGTCAACAGTTAGCCAAATCATCGGTGAAAAAGTATCAGGCGATGAAAAATGCAGTTTGTAACGATGGTCGAGCCAGAGGAATGTTTCAATTTTACGGTGCCAATAGAACAGGCCGCTGGGCTGGTAGATTAATTCAGTTGCAAAACCTACCCCAAAACCAACTGCCTGATTTGGAACAAGCACGTGCCTTAGTCCGTAATGGTGACTACGATGCAGTGAAGATTATCTATGAGGATGTACAAGACACACTTTCACAGCTTATCCGAACTTCCTTTATTCCAAAGCCAGAATATAAGTTTATAGTGAGCGACTTTAGTGCAATTGAAGCTCGTGTGTTGGCTTGGCTTGCTGATGAAAAATGGAGACAGGATGTATTTGATAAAGGCGGAGATATTTACTGTGCATCTGCCAGCAAGATGTTTAAGGTTCCTGTTGAGAAGCATGGTATAAATAGCCACCTTCGTCAAAAGGGTAAAATAGCTGAATTAGCTCTTGGCTATGGCGGCAGCATTGGTGCCTTAAAGGCTATGGGTGGCCTTGAAATGGGTCTTACAGAAGATGAGCTCCAGCCATTGGTTGATTCATGGAGAGCATCAAACCCGAAGATTACAAAGCTATGGTGGGATATTGACAGAAATGTTAAAGAGGCAGTTCGCTTAAGAACGCACACCAAAACACATGGCATTAATTTCTACTACCAGAAGGGTATGTTGTTTATCGAGCTTCCTTCCGGCAGAAGACTTTCCTATGTAAAGCCTAAGATTGGGGAAAACCGGTTCGGTGGTGAATCTATCTCTTATGAAGGTACCGGCAGCACTAAGAGGTGGGAACGGATCGAAAGTTACGGCGCTAAAATCGTTGAGAATATAGTGCAAGCCATAAGCAGAGATATTCTTGCTTATGCTATGAATACTCTCTGCTATTACTTTATCTGTGGTCACGTCCATGACGAAATAATTATTGAGTGCGGTATGGATGTATCCCTTGAAGCCATTTGTGATCAAATGGGAAGAACACCACCCTGGATAAAGGGGTTGGCACTTAGTGCAGATGTTTTTGAGGCTGGGTTTTATAAAAAAGATTAATAGGTAGTCTCTGTATAGATATTTATTCAGAGGCTAATATTTGTATTTGAGTAGTCTAAATAACTCATTAGTTTTTTATATATATTTTGTTTGTATATAATACAGTTCTCCTCTTCAATATCGTATACCAATTTAAATCTGATAGTACGCAAGTAGCATCCTTTATATTTACTATAATTAGCATTCTTAGTCTAAAAAACATGTAAAAGAATGTAATGTTTAAAAATCGTATATTGATTAGATTTAACAGGTTTGCTATAGTAATTAAGTAATTATTCAATTATGTAACAAAATGTCAATAAATGTATTAAAATAGTCGAACTAAATCACTTGATATTATTCGCGAATGAGAATATAATAAACCATGATGAATATTATGGAGGTGCGCTTGTGGAATATATGACTGCACAAGAAGCAGCTAAAAAGTGGGGCATTACAAAAAGAAGAGTGCAAATATTGTGTGTGGAAAAACGAATCGAAGGTGCTTTTCGGTTTGGGAATATGTGGGCAATACCTAAACACGCATTAAAACCTTCAGACGCAAGAGTAAAAAAAATCATAATAATGATCATTGTGAGAAGTAATATCATTTTGGATATAGTCAAAAAAGGAGGAATTATATGTTAGAACATACTATTAAATGTGGCGATTGCCTTGAATTAATAAATGAGCAGGAAAAGGAATCTATCGATTTATTAGTTACATCACCACCATATTGGGCAAAGCGAGTTTACAATGGTTCCGGTGAACTTGGCTCTGAGCCAACACCAGAAGATTATGTGAAAATTTTGGCTGACTATTTCGACGCCTTTAAACCATACATTAAAAAAAACGGGAATTTATTTATTAACATTGGCGATACATTTTTTGGATCTGGAGCAGGTGCTTGGAATAAGTATTTAGATAAAGATGGCAATGTTACCCAAGTACAAAAGGAACGCAAAGAAAAATATTTTACTACAAAACCACTACAACCAAAAATTAAACAGGATGGCCGATTGTATCAGAATAAACAATTGTTACTTATACCTTCACGATTTGCAATAGAAATGCAAAGTAGGGGATGGCTTCTTCGTGATGATATAATTTGGCATAAACCAAATAGAATACCCGCAAGTGTTAAAGATAGATTTAATAACACTTATGAGCATGTATTTCACTTTGTGCTAAATAAAAAGTACTATTTTAATTTAGATGCTGTTAAAATAATTGGTGCAAATGGAAAGCCTAAAAATCCTGGAGATGTATGGTCAATAAACACACAGCCTTTAAGTGGTAGTCATACGGCCACCTTTCCTGAACAATTAGTAGAGCAGATTGTTTTATGCAGCTCTCCAGAAAACGGACTTGTTTTTGATCCTTTTTTAGGAACAGGTACAACATGGATTGTATGTGAGAAGTTAAAAAGAAAATGCATTGGGTATGAAATAAATAGTGAATACTATGAATTTGCTAAAGAACGATTTGATCAAAGTGGAGGAAATCAAATATGTATGATCTAATAAAGATTAACCACAGTAGACTTTGTGATTGTCCTAAAGGATACCTTTCTTGTATTGAAGCTAAGAATTGGATGAAAAACCAAATCGGTGTATGGGAATTTAAATACGAACCTAGGGATGTGCGTGATAAGAATTTACATCCAGCTGCATTTCCAATATCAATGGCTACGAGAATAATAGAACAATTCACTCATATAGGAGAACTGGTAATAGATCCTTTTGTCGGTTCTGGAACAACTTTGGTAGCTGCACAAGACTTGAAAAGGAACGCAATTGGTTTTGATTTGCTTCAAAAATATGTTGATTTATCTAATTCACGCTTATGTAGTTCTAATAAAGAACCTCTAACACGCCAAATCGCCATTTGTGCTGACGCTAGAAACATAACTGAGATGATTGAACCGTACTCAGTAAAATTAGTGTTTACTTCACCTCCTTACGCAAATCTACTTAATAGAGCGAGAAAAAACAAGAGTCGTAGAGGAGAACTTAGACAAAATGAACAATATGGTAAAATTGAACAGTACAGCCAAGATCCTCGCGATTTAGGAATATTGGAAGCTTCAGAATTTGAGGTAGCAATAAGCGATATATTTAAAAAAATGAGGCCAGTCTTTGATTCAAAAGCTCATATACTAATAAATATTACTGATGCGTGGATAGAAGGTAAAAGGGTACCACTTCATATTAACATTATCAATGCTATGCAAAATGCAGGATATGTATTCAGAAATACAATAATATGGGATAGGCGAAATATAGTTAATAATATTGGTATATTTGGTTGGCCAAGCAGTTACATAACAATGGGTACAACCTTTGAATACATTTTAGATTTTGTTTTATAATAAACAGAATTTACATGTACAAAATGAAAATAATCAATAAAGATGGTAACATTATATATATTTGTTACCATCTTAGATGAAAATACTAAATTTCAATCTGTTTATTATAAAGAAGATCTTTGTATGCTGGGCGAATTCTAAACTTTGTGCCATGATTATGACCTGTTCTAGAATCAAAATCAATATATACTTGTCCTTCCTCAACTAAATTAACAAAATTATCAATATCAATTCCAGTGTAAACTTCAAAGTGTTCATAATGATAATATTCAATACAATTTTCTATTTTTGTTGTAGCTTTTACATAAATCGTGTTCTTTAATTTTGAAAATAGTTTGTTTTCTATGTCACAAAAGTCCCAGTATGGTATAGGATTTAATTCCTCTAAACCTATACGATCTTCAACAGACTTTTTCCAATGATAATGATGAGATGCAATTTTATCTGAATTAAATCTAATAAAAATTTTTTCATTATCTCTATCTACACCAACAGAAAAACCTCTGTCACTGTAATTAGAGGCATTTATTGTTTGACGAAAACTCATTTCATTTTCTGAATATTTTATTCCCGCCTCCTGATGTGGCCATCCATAACAAGGTAATAATATTCTTGGAACAAATCTTGCTTTTCGAGGCTTAGGTTCACTATGAAATAGAGTAAGCAAAGAACTCGTTTCTGCCCTTTGGCTTTTTATTTCCCACTGGCCGAAATCAGGTAATTGAAGATTGTTTTCTTCAATTTCTAATAGGTCCTCTAAAGTATTGCCAACTCCTCCTTGATTGCCAATACGTCTATTTTCAACCCATCCTAATTCTTTAATCCTTGAAAGTCGGCTAAGTAAAATATCTAATTCTTTTGAAACCAAATAAACACATCCTTTCTTTATATAATATGGAATAAATTAGTTGTTGTCTAACAGTATATCAGATTTAAATTAAAATGTACATTTCAATTAGTTTAATGATAGTTTTTTTCAAATCAACTTTTTCAAATCATGCTCAATTCATGATATTTAGATAAGGTTTATAACTTGCATAAATCTATAGTGAAAGAGATGTGAATAAGTATAAGTACTATTTTACATCTTTTACTATTAAGAACAATAAGAACAAGAACATTTGCCAACTAAAACATTCCCATAATATAGAATTTGTAGTATAATGTAAAAAATAGATTTGTGTAAAAGAATAAAAAGAAAGATTAATACGAAGGATACTGATTACTAATAAAGCTGTTAGCTTATTAACAGAGTTAGAAAAACTATTGAATGAAAATGAAACCAATGATAAATAAGGGGTGAGTGTTGTAGCGACCAATCGTTCATTTAAAGAATATGTGGCGGACAGATTTGAAAATGAATTATTTATTGCTATAGAGAATTATGTCACAGAAAACCAAGACAATCTGGATTTAAGACTATATAAGGTTCGAAACATCTGCGGTACAGAATTATCAGATATTGATGTAAAATATGTATGGGTTAATGATTTGCCTGATATGAAAATAGAGTTTGATGTTGTTGTAGAAGCTGAGTTAGAAGTAAGAGAATCAGACCATCATTATGATGAATCGGAAAATTGTAGCCAGTGGTTTATGCTAAAATGTTCCGGAGATTTAGAGTGCATTTTAAATGACTTTAATATAATAAGTGTAACTGAATATAACAGCAGAAATAAGCAAGCCAGACCGATGGCGGACTCTCTTGTCCCTATTATTAATAAGGAACACTTAGAATCCGTTGCTGCGGATTTCCTACGTAGACATTACCCTGAAGCATTAGTAAAACCAATGGCAGTCGAACCGCAAGTACTGGCAGAGAAAATGGGTCTCTCATTAAAAATAAGAAATATTACAAAAGATTTCTCAGTTTTTGGACAGTTATACTTTCATGAATGCGATGCAGAATTTTATGATGAAGACAACGATGAAATGGTACAAACACATGTTGATGCGCGCACTATCTTTGTAGATCCAAAAGCTTACTTCCTTCGTAATATTGGATCTGTTAACAATACTATCGTACATGAATGCGTTCATTGGGATTTGCATAGAAAAGCATTTGAGTTAGAGCGGTTATATAACATCAATGCCTCAAGAATCAAATGTCAAGTAATTGGAGGTATAAAAGGCGATAACAAAGATGCGACAGATTGGATGGAATGGCAAGCAAATTCTCTTGCTCCGAGAATACAGATGCCTGCAGGACCATTCAAAGCAAAAGCAAAAGAATACATAGCGAGATTTATGCGTGAAACCAATGCCCGACATACTATTGAGGTCATGGAGCAGGTCATTACGGCGTTGGAAACATTTTTTGGTGTGTCCAGGCAAGCTACAAAGATTCGGCTCGTGGGACTTGGCTTCGATGAAGCAATCGGAACATACACATATCTGGACGGACACTACATAAAACCTCACGGTTTCCGCAAGGGAGCCATAAAAGCAAACCAAACATTCTCCTTATCTGCTCAGGATGCGGCGTTTGAACGTTTCTTTAACCCGGAACTCCGTGCTTTAACTTATAGCGGTGACTATCTATTTATTGATAATCACTATGTCTATAATGCCCCACTTTACGTTCAACCAGATGAAAACGGAAAGTTTGATCTAACCGATTATGCCCGATCCCATATGGATGAATGCTGCCTTGTCTTTAACATGACCATTAAGAGCAAAGTTGCAAACCAATACCATACTGAGTGTTTTTTGAACCGTGAGCAGAGTGACATCACCTTCGAAATCAAATATCATAACGGCTACCAAAATGCACCGCAGGAGCGCCAAATTGCTTTGAGGAAAAAACAGCAAGAAGAGGCTTTAGAAATTCGAAAACAAATGACCGATGACGCAGAACAATGTATGGAACTGCTGCTGAAATGGCGGGATATGAATTATACTGATCTTGGTCTTGAAATCAATCGTGACCCGAAAACTATTAGCAGAACCATAAAAGGTGAAACAACTCCAAAGGTGGAAACAGCAGCTCTTATATGCTTTGGGCTACAGCTCCCTCCTGTTATCAGCGAAAAACTTATGGCTGTCTTGCAGTGCCCGCTAAATCCAGTGAATCCTAGTCATCAATGGATAAACGAGGCTCTTCATATAAAATATCCAGAGCCTATATGGGTTATTCAAGAGTATTTATCCCAATATAATGTAGAAATTTAAAAATTATTTTCTCAAAAAACGGACATGACGTGTCCGGTCTATATAATATGAAAGTAGATTCTTCTCTTAAGGTTCTGCTTTTTTATTTCATATCAGTCAATATTATATATTTTATTGAATGCTTTGTAAATTATAAAACTATTATTGTCCCATATAACAATTTATAGTATTTTATTGACATGATGGTAAATGTATGTTAATATATTGATTAAATAGTAGAAAGGAGCATGTCTATATGAATATTGAGTTTAATAAGCAATTGATGCTTGATAACATCTCTTTCCTTTTGGAAGAGTCAGAGAAGAAAATAGGTGAACTGGAGGCCGATGCAGGTGTAAGTACTGGATACATATCAAGAATAAGCAAGGAAGGCAATACAAAACCGGGAATAGAGTTTATTATGAACGTCGCACATTCTCTAAACACTAGCATAGACACATTGTTGAATGTAGACCTATCTGAGATAACACCTACTGAACGGTATCTTGTGTCTTTTCTCGAGAAATTAAACAAGGACACCTTAGGCGACAGGTTGGATTGGACTAGAGAATCAGCAGACAGTCTAAATCGAACCGAAACGGATATAAACGGCATTGCCAATCACCCGCTTTTAAGCTATGAAACCTTTTACGAAGATGGAGAGTTAGAGTTTCCTGAGGAAGTTTCTGCAGTTGTTTTTGTTTCTAATAACTTTGATTGCGGAACTTTTATCGTAGGGGATTGTTTCAATTTACGCTTAAAAAATGGGATAATCCTCTATCTTATGAACATAAGTAAGAGAGTTCACAGGACTAACGACCCAGATGCTTTCGCTAAAGAAGTTTGGATGTATGCACCAAGAACCGGCAAAAATTACTTATGCAGTAACAGAGACAACTCACCATTAGCAGCTTTAGTAGACCGCTTATACGCAACGGTAAGTGAGCGTATGAAACATCCCAGAATAAAACAGGAATTTCAGTATGTCATTGATGCTTTCATGGAAGA
>Ga0255341_1004357_pt1 | contig 14962 bp, 9 predicted proteins | sample wastewater_treat_8_FD_192418 | JGI IMG/M metagenome (GOLD analysis project Ga0255341, IMG submission 192418) | Wastewater microbial communities from Lulu Island WWTP, Vancouver, Canada - plant12 | ecosystem: Engineered > WWTP > Wastewater > Unclassified | place: Canada: Vancouver, British...
GGACGCTCGTTTGTATCACTCGAATACCAATCCACCCTACACAGCAGAAAGGGAATTTTTGCACTCGATAACCTGTGGGATGGGTTGGGAGCATTAACGGTAATTGATCCGTCAATGAAGTATTTTTTCGGAAAAGTAACCATGTACGGCACATATAATAAAGAAGCCCGCAACATGATTTTGTATTTTATGCACCTCCATTTCCCCGATCCCGAAAAACTTGTAACACCAATCAACCAACTGGTTACCAATACCGATATTGCCAAAATGCAGCACCTGTTTAAAGGAAAAAACTTTAAAGACGATTACAAAGTACTAAACAAAGAAGTTCGCAGTTTCGGATTGAATATTCCGCCGCTTATTAATGCTTATATGGGTTTATCGCCCTATATGCGCTTTTTCGGAACCTCCATAAATGACGAATTTGGAGATGTGGAAGAATCGGGCATCCTTATTGAGATCAATCAAATTCTTGAAGAGAAAAAACAACGCCATATTGAATCTTATATAAAATCCAATCCGAGCAAAAGATTCCTTATTAAATTAAGGAGAACCATTTCCGGAAAAAGTAAAAAATTGATCAAAAAATCCAAAAAGAAAAAGTAATCCAAAAACACTTTCTTACGCCATAAACAACACAACTTGTAACCGTAAATTGCTGATAATTTATTTTTTACACTAAAAAATGCAATCGTTTGCACGGGTAAAATCAGTTAAAACATCTGTTTTTCCTATGCAATTTTTTGCATTAACTCTATTTTTGTATCGAGAGTGATATGAATATGAATAAATGGAGAATACATTTGCTTTCATTTATTATTTATATCTAATGTAATTCTGTAAAAATGAAAAGAGAGTAAATAATTATTAATCAGTTAATCTTATAACGTTAACAAATATGTATGTAAATTTCAAAAAAAGTACGAAAGCGTTCTTGATGACAGTGTTGTCGAGTATGCTAATGATTTTATCGGTTAGCGCTCAAACGGGCACTACGATAAATGTGCGGGGAACGGTAAAAGATGTTGCCGGCGAACCGATTATCGGCGCCAATATTCTTTTGCAAGGAACATCATCGGGTACCGTTACCGACTATGATGGAAACTTCACACTTCAGGCTCCAGCAAACGGAGTGTTGGAAATCAGTTACATCGGTTACAGACCACAAACCATTTCTATTAACAACCAAACGAATTTAAATATCGTTATGGAAGAAGATACGGAGCTATTGGACGAAGTGGTGGTTATCGGTTACGGAACTGTTAGAAAAGACGACGCAACCGGATCAGTAACTGCGATTAAGCCCGACAATATCAACAAAGGGCTTGTAACCAACGCTCAAGACATGATGACCGGGAAAATAGCCGGTGTAAACGTTGTTTCGGGTGGTGGAACACCGGGAGGCGGTGCTACTATACGTATCCGTGGTGGTGCATCATTGTCGGCAAGCAACGATCCGCTTATCGTGATTGATGGCTTGGCAATGGATAACGATGGTATTAAAGGTGTTGCCAATCCATTAAGTATGGTAAACCCCAACGATATTGAAACCTTTACGGTTTTAAAAGATGCCTCTGCAACAGCCATTTACGGTTCACGTGCATCGAACGGCGTTATTATCATTACTACCAAAAAAGGACGTGCAGGAAGCAAGCCTACGGTTCAGTACGAAGGTAATATGTCGTTGAGTAACGTAAAGAAAACCATCGATGTGTGGAATGCCGATCAATTCAGAGAATATGTAACGAATCTCTATAAAGGAGTTAACGACGAAGCCATAAGCAAGTTGGGCAACGCCGATACTGACTGGCAAAGCAAAATCTATCAGGTTGCTGCGAGCACAGACCATAACATAAGTATTTTAGGTGGCTTAAAAAACATGCCTTATCGTGCATCGATAGGTTACACACACCAAAATGGTATTATCCGTACTTCGGAGTTCAATCGTGTTACGGGTTCACTAAATCTTAGCCCTTCATTATTCGATGACCACTTAAAAATGAATCTGAATGCAAAAGGGATGTACATTACTAACCGTTTTGCCGATACAGGCGCTGTGGGTTCTGCAGCTGCAATGGATCCAACACAACCCGTAATGTCAAACGATGCGGTTTATCGTAATCTTTTCGGTGGATATTTCCAATGGTACACAACTACTGAAAAAGACGGTGTTAAACAAAACAACTTCAACTCACTTGCTGTAAGAAACCCGCTGGCAACGCTCAATCTAAAAAAAGACACATCTGCGGCGAAAAACTTTATCGGAAGTGCCGACATCGATTATCGTTTTCATTTCTTACCTGACCTACGTGCTCACTTGGGTTTAGGAATTGACCTTTCCGATGGTAAACAAGACCTATATGTTGACAAAGCCAATGCTCAAGACCATCCGCACGGTCGCCAAGGCTGGGAAAAGATTTTCAAAACAAACAAATCGTTGAATTATTACATGCAATATGTAAAGAACTTCAACGATATGCATAATTTGGATATTATGGGTGGATATGAATGGCAACACTTCTATCGTGAAGGTAACAACGATTATATCGGTCTAGACGGTTACTTACCCATCAAAAGAGAATGGAAAAGTGAAAACTATCTGGTTTCATTCTTCGGACGTTTAAATTATAGCTTGGCTAATAAATACTTGTTCACAGCTACGTTGAGAAACGACGGTAGTTCTCGTTTTTCAAAAGAACATCGCTGGAGTCTTTTCCCATCGTTTGCTTTTGCTTGGAAAATCAACGAAGAAGGCTTTATGCAAGGTCAACGTCTGTTCTCCGACCTTAAACTTCGTTTAGGATATGGTATTACAGGACAACAAAATATTCTTCAAGGAGACTATCCTTATATTCCCGTTTATTCAGAAAACATCGATGGAGCTTATTACCCCATTGGCGATGAGTTTGTAACAACCTATCGTCCCGATGCATACAATAAAGATTTAAAGTGGGAAGAAACCACCACATACAACGCCGGAATCGATTTCGGATTTTTAAATAACAGAATTACCGGAGCATTAGATTACTATCTAAGAAACACCGATGATTTGATTAACGTAATCGAAATTCCTGCAGGAACAAACTTTAAAAACCGTGTGGTAAGCAATATCGGTTCTATGACTAATAGTGGTATTGAGTTTTCAATTAACGGTGATGCAATTCGCACAAAAGACCTTTCTTGGAACTTAGGTTACAACGTAACATACAACAGCAACGAAATTACAAAACTCACTTCGGGCGACAGGGATGATTATGTGGTAGAAACCGGAGGAATTTCTTCAGGAACCGGAAACAACGTTCAAGCTCATGCTGTTGGATTCCCTGCATCTTCGTTCTACGTTTACGAACAAGTTTACGATAACAGCGGAAAACCAATTGAAGGGCTGTTTGTTGACAGAAACGGCGACGGAACCATTAACGACGACGACCGCTATTTCTTCCACAAACCTGTTGCAGATGTTCTGATGGGACTCTCTTCAAAGCTAACCTACAAACACGTAGATTTAAGCTTTACATTGAGAGCAAGCTTGGGCAACTACGTTTATAATGATGTAGCGGCAAGAAGTGCCAATATTGGTATTGGCGGAGTTTGGTCAACATCGGGATTCTTCTCCAACAAACCCGTTTCAGCTCTTGAAACAAACTTTGTAGGTTTGACAAACTACTACTTTTCGGATTATTACGTGCAAGATGCCTCTTTCTTGCGTATGGACAACATAACGTTGGGTTACAACTTCATGCATCTTGCTCCTGCAAGACTTACAAATGCCCGTCTCTACTTTACGGTTCAAAATCCGTTTATATGGACGATGTACAAAGGATTGGATCCCGAAGTTTGGGGCGGTATAGACAGAGATATTTATCCTCGCCCGATGACATCAATCATGGGATTAAGCCTAACGTTCTAATTGAAAAACATTAAAAACAGAAGTATTATGAAATATAGAAATATAAAATTTATAACGGCTGTTCTTGTTGCTTTGCTCACCGTTGGATTCTCCACGTCGTGCATTGGCGATTTAGATGTTGAGCCGATTGACCCCAGCGTTACACAAACATTCAAGCAAGATGGTGTTTTCGCTAAAATATATGCAAGCTTAGCACTTACTGGACAAGAAGGTCCGGCCGGACGTGGCGATGTTGACGGTATTGACGAAGGTACATCGGCATTTGTACGTCTTATTTGGAACCTGAACGAATTGACTACCGACGAAGCTATCTGCTCTTGGGGAGACCCCGGTATTCCAGAAATGAACTTCAACAGATGGTCTTCATCTCATGACCAGATTACCGGTGTTTACGGACGTTTCAACTTCAACATTACGCTATGCAATCACTTTCTAGAACAAACCGAAGACATGACCGATGAAAAAACGGTAAAGCAAAGAGCCGAAGTACGTTTTATGCGAGCATTAAACTACTTCTATCTGATGGACTTTTTCGGAAATGTTCCATTTACGGAAGTAGTAGCTACCGAAGCTCCGGAACAAATCAGCCGTGCCGATTTGTTCAACTATATCGAAAAAGAGCTTACCGAGTGTGAAGCTGATATGTATGAACCAAAGGCTGCTCCCTATTATCGTGTAGATAAAGTAGCAAACTGGCTATTGAAATCGAGACTTTACCTGAATGCTCAGGTATATACCGGAACTGCAAAATGGAACGAAGCTGCCACTTATGCAAAAAAGGTGATGGATTCGGCTTACAAACTCAATCCCGAATATACCCATCTGTTCATGGGTGACAACAATGGTTCGGGTGTTAACAAAGCTCCGCAAGAGATTATTCTTCCCATTGCTGCCGATGGAGTTAAGACCAAAAGTTGGGGTTCATCTCTTTTCCTTATCGCATCAACAAGAACGAGTGGTATGCCTAATTGGGGCTCTACCGAAGGTTGGGGCGGTAATCGCGCTCGTGCAGCATTAGTGAAGAAATTCTTCCCTGACGGAAACATTCCTGAAAATGCAAAAACTTCACCTTCAACAACCGGTGCAGCAGATAAAAGAGCACTATTCTTCTTTGACGACCGCACACTGGAAATTGAAAAAGTTGAAATTTTCAAACAAGGTTACTCTGTAATGAAATTCAACAACGCGAGAGCCGATGGTGCATCTCCAAGCGACACTCAATTTCCTGACATGGATGTTCCATTCTTCCGTGCAGCAGAAGCATACCTCACTTTTGCCGAGGCAACACTTCGTGCAAATGGTAACAGCAACGATGCACTTACCGCAGTGAATGCCCTACGCACACGTGCCAATGCAACGCCGTTTACTTCTATTGATTTAGACAGAATCCTTGATGAGAAAGCTCGTGAATTTTATTTCGAAGGACAACGTCGCACCGACCTTATCCGCTACGGATATTACGGTGGAGGAGACTACAATTGGGACTGGAAAGGCGGAAGCCCCGCAGGAACTAAGTTTAGCGAAATCTACAACTTATTCCCCATTCCATCTACTGATATAAATTCTAATCCGAACCTGACACAAAATCCGGGTTATTAATCGGTTTAACAAATGAAAATAACAACAAATATGAAAAAAATAAGCAATATACTGTTATTGATTTTGGCTCTTGGCTTCTTTGCATCGTGTGCCGAAGAAGAAGTAGGACCGACAATCAATCCTGCCGCAGAAAACGGAACATTAACTTATGTTCTTAATCAAACCCGTTACAGCAATTTCACTTACGTGTTGGAACAGGAAAACGATGCTATGAATATGGACGCGCTGGTTACTACACAACCCGACTACGGGTTTAAAGCTTCTGTTTCGTACTACATACAGGTATCGTTTAATGAAGATATGAGTAATTTAGTTGAATTACCCTCATCGGTTCAAGGAGAAAATGTTGCCATCAATGTGAAGGAAATGAACAAGGCTTTGTTTGAACTTTATGGTGGCGATATGCCTAACCCGAGTGTAGCAACCGATATTTACGTTCGTTTGAAAGCAATTGTAAGCAATGCAACAAAAAACGCCTTTACAACCGAACCAACTGTAAAGCCGTTATTCTCAAACGTAATTAAATTGAACGTTCTACCCTATTACATCGAAAACTTAAAAACCTATTTCGAAGCTCAGGTACTGAACCCATACTATATTATAGGTAATGGTTGGGATAATAGTATAAACGGACTAGGTAAAGATATTATTCCGTTGAGCGTTACCGAAGGAGCTATTTATAATTCCGACGGACAAGGAGTTTATGTTTACACCGGATATTTTGAAGCATCCAAAGGATTCAAGATTATTGGAGTAATTGGAGGATGGACAGAGCAATGGGGTAACAGTGGCGGCGATGGAATCGACAGCCCTGTACATAACGATGGCGGATCGGGCAACTTTAAAGTTCCAAAAGATGGCTACTACACCGTTAAGTTAAATTCTGTACTCAACCAAGTTTCAATCGTTGAAACAGCTATTACGCCCAAAGTTTACGATAATATGGGATTAGTAGGCGCGATGACCGAATGGGGTGGAAAGCCCGATATCGCAATGACTGCTTATCAGGATGTAAATAACCACATGTGGTACGCCGAATACACTTTCGCAAGCGATAGCGAATGCAAATTCCGCTACAACAGCGATTGGGGAACCAATTGGGGGCATAACACTTTCCCATATGGAATTGGTACTCCGGGCGGACCAAATATTCCTGCAAAAGCCGGAACTTACATGATATTCTTTAACGATATTGATGGAACTTATACGTTCATCAAAAAATAAAACAGGAAAAGTAGAGGCGCGTTGCCTCGTGCCTCTACTTGATTTTATCAACCTATAAAAAATTGCATTAAAATGAAAAAAACATTCATATACCTGTTCACACTTTTATTGGCGAGCGTAGCTTTTATCGGATGCGATGATCCGTATGCCAATCAATTTGTTGCTGAACCGGAAGTAAATGAGCAAGGACCTGTACAATCGGCAGAAGGATTTACATTTGCTCTTGGCTCAGGAGTATCGTCGGCAGTTACGTTAACAGATGCCGATTTAGATGCAGCAAAAGCCATCGAAGTGGTTAAAGCCACAGCTACACCTCAGTTGGCAGAAGGAACTTTCCTCAGATATAAAGTAGAAATATCCGACACAAAAGAGTTTAACAAGAGTTTGCCTCTTTCATCGGTAAGTGCTAACAATGCCGCTACTATAAATGCTGCCGATTTGAACGAAGCAATAAAAACCCTGTTCGGGAAAGCACCTTTTGCGCGCGATGCTTATTTACGCATAACGCCTATTTTAGTGGATGGAGGCACAAACGCTCAATTATCTACACGTCCCGTTTTCGGCCCCATTTCAGTAACTCCGGTAGGAATGGTTATTGAAACGGAATATTACCTTATCGGTAATCTTAACGGTTGGAATATCGGGAATTTGGATGGGCACAAATTTAGCCATAGCGGTAACGATGTTTACGAAGACCCCATTTTCACGATTTTAGTACCCTCCATGTTGGATGGCGAAGGAAACGGATACTTCAAAATTGTGCCGAAATCAAGCAAAGATGCAGCATCGTGGAATGGTGTGTTAGGAAATCCGATTGACGGAAATACCGCTTTGACCGGAGATTTGATTGTTGAAAACTCTCAGGCAATGCGTGTAACCGAACCGGGTTGGGTGAAAATTACGCTGAATATGATGGAATATACATACAAAATTGAAATCATTGGCGAAGTACCCCAGTCTCTTTATACTCCAGGCGGATATCAGGGCTGGACACCGGCAACTGCACCAACGGTTTACACACGTAATCTGGACTTCAAATATGAAGGTTATATCTATTTCAAAGAAGCTACCGAATTCAAATTTACCTCTGCTCCTAATTGGGATGGAACAAACTACGGCGATGGTGGCAATGGTACACTATCTACCTCAGGTGGCAACTTATCGGTAGCAGAAGCCGGATATTATAAAGCAAATGTTGATTTATCGGTTACACCTCACACCTATTCGTTAACAAAAACCGAATGGGGATTAATCGGCGATGCTACATCAGGAGGATGGGACAATTCAACACCAATGGTTTATGATCCTGTTACAAAAGTTTGGACAGTAACCACTACTCTTTCTAATAAAAGCTTCAAATTCCGTGCAAATAACGGTTGGGCAATTAATTTGGGTGGTAACTTACTCAACCTTAACTATGGAGGTGATAATATTAGTGTAGCCGAAGCCGGAACTTATCTGGTTACTCTCGATTTATCAGACCCGGCTGCTTATAAAGCATCTCTCGTAAAACAATAATTTGACTCAAAAGCGCGGTCTATTTCCGACCGCGCTTTTTTTTCAGGACACGATGCCTACGGCTTCGTTTTTTAACATATCAATCAACATTTCAAAATGAAACGAGCATTTAAATCATTTACACACACAACAATGATTGATGCGAGTTCCATACGATACATTTGAAAATAATTATTTTAATCGTATGAAAAAAACACTCTTTTCTTCGCTTATTATTTTTCTTTCGCTCGCCGTTTACGGACAGCAAATAAATATAGAGCCCGCCTTTTGGTGGAGCGGAATGCAGGAAACCGAACTGCAACTGATGATTTCGGGTAAAGACATCGCTTCTTACAAAGCCACGATACAATCAAACAATGTGTATTTGAAGGAAGCGGTTACCTTGGAAAGTCCCAATTATCAGATTTTGTATTTGGATATCGCGAACAGTAAACCGGAGAAATTCGACATCGTTTTCACAAACGGAAAAAAGAAAATCACTTACAACTACGAACTAAAAAAGCGCGACCCGAAACGATTGAACATCGAAAGTTTCAACTCGTCGGATGTGCTTTATCTGATTATGCCCGACCGCTTTGCCAACGGTGACCCATCGAACGACCAAATCGAGATGCGGATGCCTTATAAAGTGGACAGAAATGACCCGAACGCTCGTCACGGTGGCGACTTAAAAGGCATTTCCGACAAATTGGACTACCTTTCCGATTTGGGTGTTACCGCTATTTGGCTCAATCCTGTACTGGAAAACGATATGGAAGGAGGCTCCTATCACGGCTACGCCACCACCGATTATTATCGTGTTGACCCGCGTTTCGGCACCAACGAAGAGTACGCCAAGCTTATCAGCGATGCTCATTCCAAAGGAATAAAAGTGGTAATGGATATGATTTTCAACCATTGTGGCAGCGACCACCCGTGGATGAGCGATTTACCTTCGAAAGATTGGATTAACAATCTCGATGAATATGTGCAAACATCGCACATGAAGGAAATGTATTTCGATAATTATGCTTCGGAATACGACAAAAGCAAAATGGTGGACGGCTGGTTCGTACCCACTATGCCCGATCTGAACCAACGCAATCGTCATGTGGCGAAATACCTTATCCAAAACAGCATTTGGTGGATTGAGTTTTCTGGCGTTGACGGCATCCGTCAGGATACTTATCCCTATGCCGATTACGATATGATGATTGATTGGGTAAAAGCGGTTGAAAAGGAGTATCCAAATTATAACATCGTGGGCGAAGCGTGGCTAAACAATCCTATCGGAACAGCATTTTGGCAACGCAACAGCAAACTGAACAATCACGAAGACACCCAATTGAAATCGGTAATGGATTTCCGATTTATGGGTTTGTCGCACTCGGCATTTTTTGAAGAAACCGGTGTGTGGGGAGGCGGATTACAGGGCATTTATGACCACATGACTTACGATTTCATCTATCCCGACATCTACAACGTGTTGCGCTTTTTAGACAACCACGATACCGATCGTTTTCTAAAAGAGTTTCCCACCGATTTATCGGGATGGAAGCAAGGAGTCGCTTTTCTGCTCACTATGCCCGGTACTCCCCAAATCTATTACGGAACGGAACTGCTTATGCACGGCAACAAAAGCAAAAGCGACGGCTATATTCGTTTAGATGTTCCCGGTGGATGGGAAGGAGACAGTGAAAATCATTTTTCGCGTGAAGGACGCAACGACATTCAAAACGAAGCGTTTGACTTTTTAAGTCACCTGCTGCATTGGCGAAAAGGAAACGATGTAATTGCACAGGGTAAAATGAAACACTACGTGTTACAAAAAGGCGTGTATGTATATGAGCGCTATTTAGACAACAAAAACATACTCGTTTTCATGAACGGAACTTCCAACGATGTGGAAATAAACCTTGACCGATATGCAGAGTCTATTAAAAATAGGCAATCCGGAAAAGATGTTATTTCGGGAAGAACAGTTTCGTTAGACAATACGTTGAAATTAAGCCCGAAAGAAATATTGATTCTGGAATAATTACGAAAATATAACCCTTCGCTCCCGCGCGAATTCTTTCGCGAGGTAATCAATCACACGATAGAGACATGCGGGAGCGGAGATTGTGTGCATTTTGAAATCATTACGTATGAATATACAATGTACGCAACCGTCCCCTTAAGTTAAGGGGACGAGCGAACCCAATGAAATCGGGAGAGCGGAGGGGTTATGTGTTGTTTAACAACAAGTTTTCAGGAATAGCATCTGAGTACAAGTATTTCCTAATTTCATCCAACGTTCGTTGCGGATATTCAAAAACCTCAAAGTTTTCGAATCGCAACACACGTATGCCTTTGCTAAGAAGATGATTTGTTCGGAGTTTATCGCGCTCAATACTATATTCATCAAAATGATATTCGCCATCCAACTCAACGGCAAATTTAAATTGTGGACAGTAAAAATCAACAATAAAATGATCTATGCTGTATTGACGAAAAAAACGAACACCATCCAACTGACGGTTACGAAGCATTTGCCAAAGAGCTATTTCAGCCGGTGTCATTTTCCGACGGAGTTCTTTTCGTAATTCTTTTAATGATTGTTTGTTTTTATCACGCATAATGTAAATTCATATTGTAATTTTGAAACAAATAACTACTCTGTAAGTTCATTCATAACTCCTCCCTCCGCTAATCGCGGAGTACTCCTCTTAGTTTAAGAGGAGAGCAGCGAGTCGAGAAATTATAAAAATAAACACCCAATAAAATGAAAAAAAACATCCTTTTTCTACTTCTTACTCTTTTCGTTATCTCCTGCGGAAAAGACCCCGAAATTGAGTTTCCGAAACCGGAACCCAAACCGGAGAACCCCGTTGTTGTAAAAGACGGTTTTTCATGGAGTCCCGAAACAGCAGATGCCGATAAAGAATTAACAATAACCTTTAAAGCAACTTCTTCTTCGCCTTTACACAAATTTACGGGCGATGTTTATGCGCATATCGGAGTTGTATCGGAAGGCATTTGGCAATATGTTCCCGCGGAGTGGATTCAAAACACAGCAAAATGCAAAATGACTAAAACAGAAGAGAATGTGTGGAGCTTAAAGCTCTCTCCTTCTGTTCGTGCATGGTTCAATTCGGGAGAAACTCCCGTCAATAAAATAGGGATTGTTATTCGGAGTGCCGATGGAAGCAAAAAGGGAGTTGAACAAGACTTTTTCATTGCGGTTACCGATAACAAATTCAAATCGTTCCAACCCGGAGCGGCAAAGATGAAAACCATGCCCTCAGGCTTGCAGCACGGTATAAACATCGTGGATAACTCTACCGTTACACTCGTGTTGTGCGATAAAGACAAGAGTGGCGTGCGTAAAGATTTTGCTCACGTTATTGGCGACTTCAATAATTGGACACTCAATAACGACGAAAAATCGCAAATGTATTACGATGAAGCTGCCGGATGTTGGTGGATTACACTTTCGGGATTGGATGCATCCAAAGAGTATGCTTTTCAATATTATGTAGGAAAAACGAACGAAGAGCAGCGCATTCGCTTAGCCGATGCGTACAGTCGGAAAATTCTTGACCCCGATAACGATAAGTACATCTCTTCCACTACTTATCCCGAAAACAAAACCTATCCGGAAGGTGGAATCGGCATTGTTTCTACTTTCAAAATCAAACCCGACACCTACAATTGGCAAGTAACCAACTTTACAGTTCCCACGACCGATAATTTGGTTATTTACGAAATGTTGTTCCGCGACTTCACTTCATCGGGCGATATAAACGGTGCGTTAAGCAAGTTAGATTATTTAAAATCGCTTGGCGTAAACGCGATTGAGCTAATGCCCATTCAGGAATTCGACGGAAACGACAGTTGGGGTTACAATCCCGCCTTCTTCTTCGCGATGGATAAAGCCTACGGAACCGATAAAATGTACAAGCAATTTATCGATGAGTGCCACAAACGAGGAATAGCGGTAATTTTAGACGTGGTGTATAACCACGCCACAGGTGCGAATCCGTTTGCAAAAATGTGGTGGAATAGTAACGCCAACAAAACAGCAGCAAACAACCCCTATTTTAATGTGGATGCGCCCCACCCCTACTCCGTTTTCCACGATTTCAACCACGAATCGGAACTTGTAAGGAATTTTGTAAAACGAAACTTGCAATTTTTATTGAACGAATATAAAATTGACGGTTTCCGATTTGATTTAACCAAAGGGTTTACGCAAAAAAACAGTTCGGAATCCACCGCAGGCAATTACGATGCATCGCGAGTTGCTATTTTAAAAGATTATAACTCGGCGATTAAAGCCGTAAAACCCGAAGCATTAGTAATTTTAGAGCATTTCGCAGATAATAAAGAGGAAACCGAACTTGCCAATGCAGGAATGATGGTTTGGCGAAACATGAATCACGCATATTGTCAATCGGCAATGGGATATTCAAGTGAGTCAGGATTCGACGGAACCTATTATAAAACCTCATCGCGTCCGGCAAATAGTTTGGTTTCTTATATGGAAAGTCACGACGAAGAGCGTGCCGCTTATAAACAGTCGCAATGGGGCAACGGTATTCTGAAAACCGACTTAAACGCCCGAATGTCGCAATTAGGCGCCAATGCAGCTTTCTTCTTTACCGTTCCCGGTCCGAAAATGGTATGGCAATTTGGTGAAATGGGATACGATATCTCTATTGATGAGAACGGAAGAACCGGTAAAAAACCAATTAAATGGGAATATTTAAATGATACGAAACGCAAGCAGTTGCACGACACTTACGCTAAATTGATTGATTTCCGATTTAAACACAGCGAGCTATTTACTAGCACCGCTTCGCTCACTTGGAAAGTAACTCCCGCTTTTTGGGATAACGGACGTTTTCTCACGCTTTCATCGTTTGGGAACAGCAAACAGGTGGTGGTTGTGGGCAATTTTACAAATGCAAGCATTAACGCTACAACCACTTTCCCCGAAACGGGAACATGGTACAATTATATAAATAGTACCGAAACGCTCGATGTAACAAAGACGACAATGAATATCTCCGTTCCTGCTAACAGCTTTAAGATGTTTACATCGTTCAAACCGTAAAAATAGTTGTAGCAGAGTTTTACAAAAGCATATACAAAATGAGTTCGGTATTGATTCCGAACTCATTTTGTTATTTATAAGACTTCTTAAATCTTATCCGAGATTATGTTTTTTCACAAAATCATCCAATACATCGTGTAACGTGGGGGTTCCGATTTCTTGTAAATCGTAGAAAACGCGCACGGTTGGCTTGTTAATTTTAATTAGCCGGTTCAAATCGATGGGCGTGCCGATGACTACCGTATCGCAATCGGTGTTATTGATGGTCGTTTCAAGGTCTTTCAATTGCTGAGCGCTGTACCCCATAGCCGGAAGTATGGTTCCGATATTCGGATATGTCTTGAACGTTTCGGTTAATTCACCCACTATATACGGACGTGGATCAACTTCTTCGGCACATCCGTATTTTTTAGCGGCAACGGTTCCTGCCCCGATTTTCATTTCGCCGTGCGTCAATGTCGGTCCATCTTCTACAATCAAACAACGCTTTCCGCGTATCAACTCGGGATTATTGATTTTAACAGGGCTGGCAGCATCTACCACCACTGCTTTCGGATTAGCCTCGGCAATATTATCTCGTACCGTTTGAATACCTTCCGGCGAAGCCGTATCCATTTTATTGATAACCACCACATCGGCAATTCTTAAATTCACTTCTCCGGGATAATAGTTCATTTCGGCTCCGGCGCGGTGCGGATCGGCAATAGTGATGGTGAGATCAGGTTTGTAAAACGGGAAATCATTGTTTCCGCCATCCCACAAAATCACGTCACATCCGTTGGGGTCTTCCTCGGCATGACGCAAAATACTTTCGTAATCAACACCTGCGTAAATTACGTTTCCTCTCACTACGTGCGGTTCGTATTCCTCCATCTCTTCGATGGTACATTTGTGTTTTGCCAGGTCTTCCACCGTTGCAAAGCGTTGAACTGCCTGTGCTGCTAAATCGCCGTAAGGCATCGGATGGCGCACAACAATCACTTTCAGTCCGCGATTCATCAAGTCTTCCACCACCGTTCTCGAAGTTTGCGATTTACCGCATCCCGTACGTGTAGCAACCACGGCAATTACCGGTTTTGTACTCTTAAGCATGGTTTCGTTGGGCCCTAACAAAATAAAATTCGCTCCGGCAGCATTTACAATTGCACTCAAATGCATCAACTGCGGGTAAGCCACATCGCTGTATGAGAAAACACAATCTTGTACATTTTTTTCTTTGATCAAATTTGGCAATTCTGATTCAAGAACAATAGGAATACCTTCGGGATAAAGCTCTTCTCCCGCTAAAACAGCAGGATATGCTCTTCCGTCGATATACGGAATTTGCGCTGCCGTAAAAGCAACAACATTGTAATTTTTATTTTCCTTGAAAAACGTGTTGAAGTTGTGGAAGTCCCTTCCGGCGGCTCCAATGATAATGACATTTTTTTTCATAACAATTAAGATTAGATTAGTTGATTTTTAAAAGCAAAGATATACTATTTTTATCAAAAAGACACTCATAAATCTTTCCATTTAAAATCCAAATAAAATTGGACAATTCATTTTAATTAACTTTTAAATTTTATCTTTGTGTCAGGGTGTTAAGAGGAAACAGGCTCTGCTGGGGAGCAACCTGTCAGCAATAAGCACCC
>Ga0255341_1004359_pt1 | contig 14959 bp, 22 predicted proteins | sample wastewater_treat_8_FD_192418 | JGI IMG/M metagenome (GOLD analysis project Ga0255341, IMG submission 192418) | Wastewater microbial communities from Lulu Island WWTP, Vancouver, Canada - plant12 | ecosystem: Engineered > WWTP > Wastewater > Unclassified | place: Canada: Vancouver, British...
TACACGGACAAGAGATAAGAATTATCCGGGGGAAGGCTCCCGCTCTATGGAAGAAAATAGAGAAAGATGAAATGGGGGACTATATATGGTAACCAGGGCTTTCGCCCTGGTTTTTTATTGGGGGTGTATTTTTTTTAGGGGTAGGGTCTAGTTACTTTTAACTAGGGGTGTTGCATTTTGGGGTAAGTCTTCGCGCATCTCAAATTTCTTAGTTTTAATTGGTCTATAACCATATTTATCTTGAAACATTAACATAATTTCATTATAGTCAATTAATACAGCATTACCTAATAATTCTAAGAATTCTTCTTTTGTTATGTTTCCCGCTTCATATTCTGCACAATAGGTATAGTTTAATTCATTATTACTCTTAGATTGGAAAAGAGAATGGAGATATTCTAATTCTTCATTAGTTAAAGGTATATAGTGTAGTTTGTCATCTGAAGGTTTACTCCATCTACTATCAAAGGAAATATAGAATCCTTTTAATATAGTTCTTACATAGCGGGAAACAGTATCTGTTTGTACTTTATATTTGTTATTTTGTTGAATGTTACGCGCTACATTTGAACCTGAATTGTAAGGCTCTGCTGCAATTATGGTATCGGTGCGTTGTTTATAATACTCCATCTTTTTCTCCTTTGAGTTTTTCTCTTTGAGGGTTTCATAAGGCTTGATCTCCGCATCTAAGACATATTTACTTTTTTCCATATGCCATTCAAAGTATTCGTTTAAATGGTTTAAGTATGTTTGTTTCTTATTAGCAAAACTGCGTCCAGATATTTGAAACAGTGCTTCTGCTAATTGAGTACCTGTATAAGGTGTGTGTAATTGATACATTTATTAACCTCCTTGTTAAGATATTATATATGTAAATAGAGGAGTATAAATTTAATAGAGTTGTCTTAAAAAAGTTATATATTTTGTTAAATACATCATTTTCTATATAATTTATCACCCAAAAATCCACTTTAATATATAATAGAGGCGGATTTTCGGATGATATAAAGTGCTTGGTTGTTAAAAATCTATGTAATTTATTTCCCAAAAATCCGGTTTAATATATAATAAAGGTGGATTTTTAGGTGATAAATTTGTATATATATTAAGAACTTTGCAGTATTCTTTAAGTAATGTACTAGCGTTTGAGGAAAAGGTGCTATGAAATTAAGTTCATTGCAATGATTTGGTGAAAAAGCAAATTCTTGCATTGAGCTACCCGAATAGATGAAAAGTGTTAGAGGTGTAGTAAAATGCAGAGTTGTTTAAAACTTAGCAAAATGCGGAGTTGTTTAAAACTTAGCAAAATGCTAGCAAAATGCTAGCAAAATGCGGAGTTGGGGTGACCGACCGCCATCCCATAACCCATTACCATAACCATGTCCCGCCCGCTAACCATACCCATTAATAAAACTTGACAAATTTAAAAAATTATGTTATACTTTATATATAAAATATAATATTATATAATCGGTATAGTATTAATCATCGGACCTTCGGTCCTCGATTAATACTATACCTTACGATTCCTTCTTTTGTTCGAGTAAGCAAAGAACGAGATCTGGGAAGCCTATGGAGCGGTCCCTGGTGCGCTAAACGGGAGCGAATAACTGGAGACCGAGGCCATATCCTGCGGGCGGGCGCTCGCGCCCCGTCTCTTCAAACAATCTCAATCAACCAGCCTATGAAGCCATACGGGAGCGGCAGATGGGTAGTGCTACCACAGGGTTAGTCTCCTCTAACAATAGTTAGTCAAGCCTAACTGGTTCGTCAAAAGTACCAAATTTTGGGAAAAATTTTTTAAAATTTTTGTGCGATTTTTTGAATGAAAAAATTTGACAACTGTAAAAAACTGTGGTACCGGCGCGCTCCGACCCTCCGCGCGCCGGCAATTATAGCACATTTATTGGGGGCTGTCAAGTATTTTTTTATTTTCGTCAATTTTAACAAAAATATAGGGCAAAACTACCAAAAGTTCAGTAGTTTTGCACATTTATTCACTTTTTCTTGCGGTGTTTGGTCAATTTGATGGTAAAATCGTCACCAAATGCTGAAAAATCGAGGGTAACTTCGTTATTTTGCACAAAATTTGTACAGTTTTCATCATTTTCAAGAGCGTTTTTGATAATTTTGAGCAAACAACCCTTATTTATGTCAACTTTACGCTCTTTTTTTACTTTTTTACGCGGGTTCGCGCCCTGCTCGTAGCGTCTAGGCGCCTTTTCCGCCTGTTTATTGGCTTTCTCTTGCTCTTCATTGACCATTTTACCATTATCAGCAAGCCACAGCTCACAAGCATCTGCTATTGAAATTCCAAGGTTATCAATAAGGTTGTCTATTGCATTACCAGGTACATCAAATCCATTATATTTCATAAACTTAATCCCCTTTCTTATTTTCTATAGTAATTATAGCACATCTGCACGCTCTTGTCAACAAAAATTTTAAAAATGATGTCTTAGCTTTTGGACCCCAAAACTGTTAAAATTTCGGCAAATTAAGGTTGTCTACGTTTAACAAGTTACAAAAAGCCCTCCCAAAATGGCGGTATTCTGGGAGGGTGGAGGACACTAACTCCAAAATTAAAAGTTTTGTACTCTACCAACTGAGTTACAGCACTTTTATTATTTTATAAAATTGCCATACTTGTCAATTTTATATTTGCACTTAGGATGATTTTTTAAATACTCTTTTCTGCTCTGTTTTCTTTCCTTGCGTACTTTATCAACATATTCTACTATTGAGCAAACTCCACACATAATACTAAAGATTATAAAGAAAATTACCATTAACACTATTTTATCCATTTTTAAACCCCTTTTCATTTTCTAATATTATTATAACAAATTTTTTAAATTTTGTCAAGTATTTTTTTTGAGTTCACTTTGTGTGAACCCGCTCACCTTTTGTTTCGTTGTCTGTAACAAGACATAAGCCTTTTGTCTCTGGGTTTTCTTTCCAATTATCTACAAGATATTTCATTGTATCATAAGTATTACAACCAACTTTACCTTTAACTTTTCCATTTTTCTTGAGAAAGTATATTGTATATTTCATTTTTAAATCCTCCCTTATCTTTATTCTATAGTTATTATAGCATTTTTATTAGGGGTTGGCAATACTAAATTTCTGTCTTTTGTATTAAATTCTTGGGGTGCGCCGGCGCGCCCTTTCGGGAACCCCCTATTTTTTAGGGGGTCTGTGCTTTGTAAGTTTGAAGGTATAGGTTGCGCCCTCATAAGTGAAGGTTGTTTCTGTCTCAGTTTTTCTAGCGATTACAACAGCACCCAAATCTTCAACAAGTGCGCTAACCTCATCTAAGAAGAAGCCCTTTGTCTCGTCAACCTTGCGCACCTTTTCAGCTTTCTTGCGCTCTGTTGCGCTATGCTCGTAGTGACGAGGAGCGTTCTTCTCAGCTGCCTTAATGGCTTGAGTGGTTTCCGCACTTTCTTCAATTTTACCCTCTTCCTCAAGAATAAGGTCACAAGCCTCAGCTATTGAGATATTAAGGTTTTCAACATAAGCATCAATTTTTTCATCGTTAATTTCAAACCCCTTGTATTTCATAAGCTTTATTCTCCTTTTCTTATTTTCTATACTTATTGTATCATACGGAAGTGCTTTTGTCAAGCACTTTCGTATAATTTTTTTCTCATTTTCTTATGTTTCTTGAAACAATAAGCTAAAATTTCTTTCTCAATAAGTACATCTTCTAAAGCTGTATGGCTTTCTATAAAATCATTATCATTTGTAATATATTTATATAAAACCTCTGCCTTAACTTGCGGTCTTGGTGTTTTATGCTTTGTCAGATATCCATTTTCTTCACAAAAGGCTTTATATGTTGGTGTCTTTGCAACAACATCATTTGCCATTTTCATAGTATCCCAAATTTCAGTGCCATATGGAAAGAAAAATCTAAACTTTGACTTTGTTAACCATCTTTGTGTATTCTTGATCGCACCATCATCAAATCTAGCATTATGCGCACACACGATATTTGTTTCATATCTTTTCATTGTTTCAACAAGATTTTTTCTAATCTCGTACCATGATGCAACAACCCTTGTGCCATTCTCTATATCTTCATAATACTTTGGGAGTTTGTTTGCATAGTAGCTTGACTTCATCAGTTCCTTTTCATGAACAAAGATATCTTCATTTATATAGGACTTTGTTTCATATACATTTCCACGCTTATCAACAATTGCCCACCCAATATCATATACGAACATATTAAAAGGGGTAACACCCTGAAAGTCCTTATCAAGTGGGCAAGTCTCTGTATCAAGTACAACGATATAACTAATTCTTCTATCCATTTTTTAATCTCTCCTTATCTTTACTTTACTATATTGTATCATATTGCTTAACCTTTGTCAAGCAATATTTACAAGTTTTTCAAGTTTTTCTAAAATATTTTCGTTTGCGTCAATCGTTGCTCCTAAATTCCAACCCTTGCGCACTTGCTTGTTATCATCTACTAAAACTTGATAACCACCATGTTTTCTTGTGCAATTTGCTTTTGTAGTTCCATACTTTACAAGGTGAATCTCATCATATGGGAAATTATATTTTGCTAACCATTCAAGTTTAGCTTTTCTTATTCTATCATTATACTCTTGAGTACCACCCTTTGCTAACCATGTGGTAACTACAATTTTCCAACCCTTATTTTTAAGAACCATAAGCATTGTATTAAGATACATCATATCATATAAAGGCTTAGCAATCTCATAAGGTGTAGTATCTTCAGCCTTAAGATAATCAAGCCATTCAGTTACTCCGTAGAAATCTGCGATAGTACCGTCCATATCAAATACGAGTGTTCTATTATCTTCCATTTTCAAATTCTCCTTTTTTTCCTTTTCTTGAATACAGTATACGCCCTAGACCAACAAAAGTCAATATACAAAATGCACAAAGATTAAAGTTTTTCTTTGTGCAATATTCCGACTTGCAAAGCTTTAAAATTTTTGCTATAATTATATCAGAAAATGAAAGAGAGATACAAATAGAGGTTGACAGGTTGGCGCGCAAACCTAGCCTAGAATGAGATAGGTATCACACCCCATTTTCTCAAAAAAATTTTTTAAAACTTAATAAAAAAATGCTTGACAGCATTTAAAAAATTTGCTATAATAAGTATGTAAGATAAATAAAAACAATTTAATTTTAAGAAAGAGGTGTATATTATGAAGAACATGATTACTAAGAAAGATGTACTTACAAAGGCTGTTTCACTTGACGCTTTCACAGATGAGGAAAAGGTTGTCCTCACTAAGATGATTGACGGACTTGTTAAGAAGTCCTCTAAGCCAACTAAGGCTCAGATTGAGAATGTTGGTATCAAAAATGATATTCTTGAGGTTATTGCAGACGGTAGAGCAAGAACCGCTCGTGAGATTGCTGAGGTTCTCGACATTAGCACCAACAAGGTATCTGCACTGCTCAGAGCTATCGTAGTTGATGGCAAGGCTGAGAAGATACCTGGAGAGAAGTCTAAGGACGCTCCAAAGTATGTTGGCAATGCCGATGCTACTCCTTACAAGGAGTAGCACCTTGTCAATAGGCAAATTGTACAAAATTTCAAACCACAACAAACCACAATTTTAGTCAAAATTACACTTGACAAGAAAAGTCAATAGTCAAAATGCACGAATTTCGGGAAACGAGTTCGTGCATTTTTGTGCAATTTTTCACTTGACAAATTCTGCGGGAGGTGGTATAATGGAATTTTGGCGCTGTGCGGTCGCACGCGCGCCACCAAAAAGAAAAGAGCCATTAGGCTCTTTCCCCGATTGCGCAATCTGTGCTTTTCGGTTTTCTTTTCGTATAACCTGAGGAGCGCTTACCCCTCTTTGAAGTACGCCAATGTCTAATTTTTTGAGTTCTTCTTGAACTAGAGTCCAATATTAGAAAACTTCTCTCTAAAGTCAGAGGCTTTCATAACGGAATTCCCTCTCCACCGAGTTTTAATGACTTTGCTTTGTCATTTTCTATATTTATTATAGCACGGGGTTGACTATTTGTCAACCCCTTTTATTTTTTTTAATTCATTTTCATAATATTCTATCCATGCTTTTCGACGATTACGAATTCTTTTCTCGTTAGCACTCATAGGCTGTTTTTCTATTTCTTTTTTTAGTCTAGTTATTTCTTTTTTAAGGTATTCTTCTGTCATTTTTTTATTTCTCCTTTTCTCTTTTGATAAATCTATTATATCATAGGGTTGACTATTTGTCAACCCCTTTTATTTTTTTTAATTCATTTTCATAATATTCTACCCATGCTTTTCGACGATTACGAATTCTTTTCTCGTTAGCACTCATAGGCTGTTTTTCTATTTCTTTTTTTAGTCTAGTTATTTCTTTTTTAAGGTATTCTTCTGTCATTTTTTTATTTCTCCTTTTCTCTTTTGATAAATCTATTATATCATAGGGTTGACTATTTGTCAACCCCTTTTATTTTTTTTAATTCATTTTCATAATATTCTACCCATGCTTTTCGACGATTACGAATTCTTTTCTCGTTAGCACTCATAGGCTGTTTTTCTATTTCTTTTTTTAGTCTAGTTATTTCTTTTTTAAGGTATTCTTCTGTCATTTTTTTATCTTCCTTTTCTTTTGATAAACCTTAATAAAGAATGTCGAAAATATAATCCATCTCAAGACCAAGCTCACTATATACAATATCTTCAACAAGTCCGTAATCATCTTCAGCTAATGCTTCATCAATCTCTTTATAAACATTTTGTAAATAGTGTTCTGCTTCATCCCTAGACATATTATCTCTTGACATCAGAACTTTAACAACTTTATTCACTTTTTTATCTTTAGCCATAACATGTACCTCCATTTGATATTTTGAGCATTGACTTTTTGTTATGTATTATACTACATTTACGGTTGTTTGTCAACCGCAATATAGTAAAATTAAGAAATAAATATTTAATACTACACTTGCAAGGTGCATTACAAGTCCGTTGATGTGTCTATCAACTTTTAAACTCTTAATAGTTTCAATAAGTGCAACCGCAAGTCCAAACCATGCAATAGACAAACCAAAAATCATAATCAGCACTACATTTATTACAGTGATAAGTGCTCTAATATCATTGTATTCAAGTCTAAATGGTTCTTCAATTTTAAAAAATTTTTTCATTTTGATTTCCTCTCTTTCCTTTACTGTAATTAAATTATAGCACAATATAATTAAAATTGCAATACTAAATTTCTATCTTTTATATTAAAATGATACAACAACCGGCGCCTTGGCGCGTCCTAGTGACGCGCTCGCGCTATCTTTTAACTATAATATTCTTCTTCACCCTCTACATAAATAGTATGGTCAGCTTTTTTAAACATTTCATCAGCTTTCTCACAAGCTTCCTCTTCACTATTTGCCATTACTTCGTAAGTTTCTATACATTCAACTGTAATTATGTATTTCTTCATTTTTATTTCTCCTTTTCTCTTTTGATAAATCTATTATATCATAGGGTTGACTATTTGTCAACCCCTAATTTTCAACTTCTTTACTGTAATTAAAGTATAACATAGTTAAAGGTAAAACGCAATATTAAATTTCTAACATTTATATCAATTATGTGCGGGCTGGGCGCCCTCCGAGTTACTCAAACTCGTCAGGCTTTCCAACTTCATCAGTATACATATTTTCGAATATTTCTTCCCAAGTAAATGCGTCATCAAAATTTTTCGTAGGAAATCTTCCTGCAACAGCCTTAATAGCGTAAAAAGCTTTAGTTACTAATTCACGATACTCTTGTTCTCTAGCATCCTTTTGTCTTTTTTCAATCATCTCTTTAAGGGTGTTAAGTTCTTGTGTTGACGCTGTTGTAAGAATATTATCAAAATTAGCCATGTCTTTTGTTGTTATCATTTTTAAATCTCTCCTTTACTTTTTCTTTATTATATCATAGTGCTTGACTAATGTCAAGTACTTTTTATACATTTTTTATAACAAGTACAGTTTCTGCAAGTCCGTCATTACTACCAATATTCATTTCGAAAGTGTTTTCAAAAACTCGACCAAGCTTGATGTATACTACTTGCGGGCTGTTGGTCATCATCTCGAAAAACAGCTGTGCGCTCATAAAAGTATTGTTATTTGCTTTTAACCAGTTCTGAATTTCCCATGTATACATATCTTGTTCTCCTTTCCTTTTTCTTGAGTATAGTATACACCTTTTCAAAAGAAAATGCAATAGGCAAATTGCACAAAGTTATTTGGTAAAATTGCACAAGCGCCCGGCGCGCCCCCTACCCCCTTGTCAAGTACTTTTTTGATTTTTTGGGCGCACCTTTGTAAGCGCGCCCATTTAGGAAAGGAGGATTTTTCGGTTTTTCATCTATTTGAGTGGAGTATTTGGGGGTTGAACCCAATTTTAAGGGGCGTTCTCACGAGATACACCCTCAAGATACCGACCTTTTTTTGTCTTATCCATACCCCTTGTCTATTTTTGCCCCCTAGCCCCATTGACTAGGGGGAGTAACTAGAAACTACTCTGTAGGCTCTTCAGCCCCGTTAAATTCTACCTTGATGTACTTTGGAGCATCCTTAGACTTAGCGCCTGGGATTTTCTCTACACAATCGATTGCTCTAAGAAGTGCGGCAACCTTATTTGTTGAAAGTCCTATAAGTTCAGCAATCTCTCTTGCTGTCTTAGGGTTCTCGTCAAGGATAGCTACAATATCAGCCTTGTAACCCTCGTTCTCAATCTGAGCCTTAGTTGGCTTAGAGGACTTCTTAACAAGTCCGTCAATCATTCTCTGTAAAACCTCCTTTTCTTCTGCTGTAAAACCATTCATAGCAATTGCCTTTGTAAGTACTTCTTTCTTTGTCATAATTATCTACCTCTCTCTTTTTTAATATTTTTTATTTTTTACACTTTTATTATAACAAATTTTTAAGTGTTTGTCAAGCACTTTTTTTAAGATTTTTGAGATTGTTTTCAGTAGTCAAATCTGTTATCTTCTCTTATCTTGAATATATTATACACCTTACAATCTCAAAAGTCAACATACAAATTGCATAAAATTATGGGAAAAAGTTTGTGCAATTTGAACAACTAAAAACACTTGACAAAAAGCGCAATAGTATGGCATCTGCATAATCTACAAAATATTTCATTCTTTTTCACCTCTCTTTCCTTAACTCTGATACTATTATACACCCATACCATTAGAAATATTGCACAAAGATTGACTTTTTTAAAACTTTTTTTTGTGCATTTTGCTATTTTGACTTTTTTATTTGTGCAATAGTTACAAAAAAGGTATAGAGTTTATTACTTCTTTTGTGCATTATTTTTTAGTTTAAAAAGGGTATTTTTAAAATTTCTTTTTTGAACAAAACGGAGAATTTTATGATAAAAATTTGTTGAAAATTTATGAAAAAAGTGTTGACAAATTGTCGGTTCCTATGGTATAATGGTTTGGGCGTTGCCTCGATCGAGTACGATAATCCTAACTTGAGTTAAATACCTCTAACCCGAGTTAGTCTTCTCTAACTCTGGTTAGACACCTCTAACCATTGCAGAAATTTGACATAAAAGACAAAAATTTGTTATTGACAGGCGCGCGCTGATGTGGTACAATAGAGGTAGTTGATCAATTTTGGGATGGCAGAAATTTGACATAAAAGACAAAAATTTGTTATTGACAATTGCGACTCAGGTGTGTTACAATTAGCGGCACGGCGCGAGTAAGGCAAGCGCCGCCGTGCCGCTCAAACAAACACAAAAACAGAGCCGTATGGCTCTGTTAATGGAGTGACTGCCAAGTCCAAACCGCTTTCAGCGCTCCTCTCTTTCCTTTTTCTTGACTTTATTATACCACCACCCACCCGCTTTGTCAAGCACTTTTTAAAACTTTTTTAAATTTTCTCTGCAAGCCCTCCGTTGGTATCTAGGTACTTTTCTGACCTCAGCCACCTATTAGATAACCGAGCCCCTACTTTTCGCTAGGTAGAGCAACTATCTCACCGAATGGGTTTCTGTCTTGCTTTCCCTTTCTGTAATTATAGTATAGCACTAGTTAGACCGGATTGCAATACTAAATTTCTGCGAATTATATCAAATTTCTGCATTAAATAAAAATGAGGCGGCTTTTTTCGCCACCTCTATTTTTAAGGCATCCACTCTCTGACAACCTTGTTATCGTTCTGAGTGTCAGTGATTGCAATTCTGATGATTGCGCGCTCGCCATACCTTTTCATCCACTCATCAAACTTCTTATTTACCCAATCGAGATTATCATTTTTGTACTGATGTTTACCCTCTCCAAGGATTGTTGCTTCTAAAAAATACTTATAAGTTTTTCTATACATATTTTGTTCCTCTCTTTCCTTTTTCTTGACTTTATTATACCACCTAGCACCGGCATTTGTCAAGCAAAAAATTATACAAATTTGGGATTGTTTTTATTCAAAATTTTGTGCAATTTTCTACTTGACAAATGCCGGGGCTATGTGGTATAATGTTTCGGGGTCAGTGCGGTTGGAGCGGGATTTACAAACAATGGGTTTAGCAATAAACTAAACCCATGTCACGCCACCTGAGAACGCTAATCTGATTACAAGCTTTCCCAATTTCTACAGCTTCGCGCTTTGTATTTACTCTCTTGCTCTTGTCAATGTACCAGATACCATCCGCAAACCAGATGCCACAATTTCCGCCGTAAGCCTTAATCATTCTCATAGCTTCTCTGATGTCTGTTGTTTCCATACCCTCTGTTGCTACCTGCCAGCCAGTCTTGTACACAATAGGTCTACCATTCTTAAGGGTTAATCCGCCATTATTTGTTATTTTCTTGAGTGTTCTAATGTTTATCATTTTGTCCGCCCTACCTTTCCTTTATCTTGATTTAATTATAGCACTTTGCAAGTTGTTTGTCAATAATTTTTTATTGTTAATTTTGTACAAATTTTGTGATTTATTTTTGTTTATTTTTATTGCATTTTTTACTTGACAAATGTTGCTCTCATGTGGTATAATGGATTCGGCAAGCTGACGGTTGGAGCGGGAAAGCTTGCCCTGACTCTCCACAAGGCAAGCGTTCGCGCATCCGTTTATCTTGTAAGTATTTCAACTGCTTTCTTTACTTCTTTTACATCACCTTTAATTGTAATGTAAAGATAATTCATTTCAATTATTTCTTTCTTTGCAAATACTTTACAATTTCTAATCATTTCTGAATAATTGTTATCTGTTCTGTTGTTGCTTTCAATACATAACTCTTTCATTATCATTTTGTTTTTACCTCTTTCCTTTTATTTATCTTTCATTATTATTATAACATTTTTTATTTATTTTGTCAATAGTTTTTTTTACAACTTTTGTTCTTCATTTTCAGTGAAGAACAAAAGTTGTCTCGTGAACCTCAACCTTACCACCGTAAAGTCCAGTTACCTTAACTCCCTTACCAGTTGCATTGTTGATAATGTAAGCACCATTGTTTGTGTAAACCTTAATTCTAGCTTTAATTATAATAGCCTGCTCAAGCGTATCAACTTCTGTTCTATTGATTTCTCTGTATCTATTTCTCTCGATTACTGTAAACTTTTTCATGCCTTGTACCTCTCTTTCCTGACCGGCTGTTCTTTTCTTTTTCTTGATTTAATTATAGCACTTTTAATTGACATTGTCAATACTTTTTTTGTATTAAATTTCTGTCTTTTGTATTAAAATTCTGTTAAAGTAAAAAAAATAAAAATTTTTTATTTTTTGAATTTTCTTCTTGACAAATCTTTGCATTTGTGTTATTATGTTATCATAGAAGAGAAGACTCACTTTGTTCGCCTGGCTGAGCTCAAGTTAGATGTCTCTAACTTTGGTTAGAGATCTTTAACCTCAGTTAGTCTTGTTTAACCCTAGTTAGTCTTGACTAACTCTAGTTAGATGTCTCTAACTCAAGTTAGCCTTGACTTATGGGAGTTAGACGCGTTTAACTGAGGTTAAACAACTCAAACAACAATTGTCGCAGCCTAACTTAATACGGAATTGTGGCGCGCAACGCTGGCTCGCGCGCCAGGCATTTGCAATAGTGCTTCAAATAATCACTGAAAAATTTTCTTATAATATAAACAAACAAACAATTAAAACAAAAGAACAAAATAAACAAAAAGAAAAGTTTGATGTCTTTTGTTATGATAACATTTGATCAATCAAACTTTTCTTTATCCTTTTATATATAACTATTCAATTCAAACAATCAATTAAATATATATTAAAATACTACGGGTACGCGTTTGGAGCGGCTTGCAAAATAAATGTGCAAGGTCCGGAATGTACATTAAAAATTTTTCGACTTGAGGCTACCGGGGGGTGGGGTTTTGGGATAAAAATTATTTTGATTTGTAAAATGTGATATGCCACCCCAATCCCCAGAGAAAATAATTATTTTTTTCGGATAGCGAGCATACCTATCTAATTCACTAATCACGAACATAAAAAGTAATTGTTTTACCTTCATTAATTTCCATTCCAACTAATGCATTTTTATATTTCTTTCCAAAAACTTTTTTACCAATTTCATCTACCCAATCATGACCAAATATTTTCTCAAATATATCAACACTATCTTTATTAAAAGAATATGAAAAAAGTTTATCTTTGCCCTGGTCTTGTCTTATCCAAATTAATGTTCCAGTGTCTCGAATATCTCCTCCATAATCAAAATCTTTTATTTTCAAAAATGATTCAGGACGCCAAATCTCCATAATATCATCAAAATTATCTCTATATTGTGGCATTGTTAAAGTTTTTAAATCATAATCATTTACATTTAACCATGTATTATTTTTATCAACCAATACCCCTTTTGGAATAGGCTCAATAGTCCATTCATCCCAATGTGGCACATATGGAAAATAAACATATTTTTCTCCATCTCTAGTAATAATAATATCTCCTAATAACAATGCGGAAATGGGGCCTCCACTCTGCACGGGGTTCTCTTTCGCGCACTCTTCACCAATAGTAATCTTGGTATCAAAAACAGTTCTTTCTAGAGCATCTTCTTTAAAAATTTTAACATCTGGATATTGGAAAAAAATTTCATCAAAAGGTAATATACATTCGTATCTAGCAGAACCATTTATCATCCATCTATCACTAATAATATACTGTTTCCCTGTCTTTTTTTCTGTAACAATATCTTTAATATTAAACTTATAATCCATTTTCATTTACTCCTTTTTAATAATACTTCTTTTCAACATTTCCATCTATATATTTTCTATCTTTACCAAAATTTTGTATTTCTAAATCTGGTTCAAGAATATGTCCATCATAATATTCATTTAGATAAACTATTCTAATATCGAAATTTGTTCCCATGAAAATATTCATAATTATATCTTTTACATCCTGCCAATCTTCTCCAACCCGCGGCATTGCAATTTTATAAATATCCATTATTTCACAGAACTCTTTCATTTGCAATAAAGCTTCTTCTATTGTAACAAGAGTAGGTTTCTCAAAATATCTATTCTTGGTAATTAAATTTAATACATGAAGATTATTTGTGCATAAACAATGTCCATGTCCATCCCAGCTATAATGCGGGAATCGTTGCCTTAAATCATCACGGGTTGAGTATCGAGCCTGAAAAAGCTTAGGCAATCCCGCGTCAAAGGCGAAATCCGCAGAAATATAATTAACAAGAGCATAAGTATTTTCATAATCAAAAATATTTCCAGGTGTTTCATTAATTTGTCCTGGAGTATCTAAAGTATGTTCAGGTTTTTCTTCCATTTTGATTATATCCTCTTGTTCTTTATTATACCACATTATATCACTCCTTTTCTATTTCTATAAATATTATAACAAAAATTTTTATTCTTGTCAAAACTGTTAAATTAACTATTGACAAATGTGAAAAATTTTCGTATAATATAAATATAGAGTTGAGAAGGGAGACACAATGGAAGATATAAAAACTAATACACAAGTACAAGAGGACGACCATATTAAATTTGATTACACTCTTGAAGCTCCAGAAGAAAGAAATGAATTAGTTAAAAAGATTATAGAAAATACTCCTCCAGAAAAACTCACCAGACGATATTTAGAAGCTATGTCTGATTATATTATATTAGCATTTAAAAAAGATATTAAAGAACATAAAATAACAACAAAAAGTAGATTAAAAAACACAATTAAAGAACATGAAGTAAGTTTAGAAGGATTATCAGTTTCATTTCAAAATAAATATGGTGAGAGTGGCAGCAATGGATCTGCGGAGGACTATGTTTATAATCTTATCGTAGAAAATGATAAAAATGTACTTTTAACACCAAAAAATAAAATTACACCTGAAGATATCGAAGAAGTGCCTGGATTAAAAGATTTATTTAAGGAAATAAAAAGATTAGAAACTCAGGTATTTCCAGTAGCAAAAGGTAAACAAAAATATTCTGTAAAACAGAATATTATTGCTTTATACAGAGATGCTTATGTGTTGCGGGCTTCATTTAAAGGTGGAGTTAATTTTGTTAACACAACTAAATCTGCAACTAAGATAGACTTATATGAAAATATTACTCTTGATAAAGATGGTGAAATTCAAGTTGAAGCTAATTTAAGTTTATTAGAGCCGAAGCATGTTAGCGCGATGTTATGTAGATATTCTAAATTAAAGGAAGACGTATATAGTAAATTTAATTCAGATATTTATTACATGATGTTAGCTCTTGATGAAGTAATTGATATTGCGCTCGCTGATGAACCATTATATTTTGATTTAATTACATATAAAGTAGATGGTCTACAAAATGCAGAAATACAGAAAAAATTAGAAGAAGATTATGGTATTAAATATTCAGTAGAATATATTTCTTCTTTATGGAGAAACAAAATTCCTAAACTTATTGCGGAAACTGCTAGAAAAAAATGGCTTGTTTGGCATTATACTGAACAAGAAAAAGGTGCTTGGAA
>Ga0255341_1004364_pt1 | contig 14954 bp, 21 predicted proteins | sample wastewater_treat_8_FD_192418 | JGI IMG/M metagenome (GOLD analysis project Ga0255341, IMG submission 192418) | Wastewater microbial communities from Lulu Island WWTP, Vancouver, Canada - plant12 | ecosystem: Engineered > WWTP > Wastewater > Unclassified | place: Canada: Vancouver, British...
CTAATACCCTCCAACTCGTTAACAGCGTTTCGAATAGCGTTTACGCATGCTTTTCGATGATTGTTAATATAATATCCTCCCCCTCCTTCTCCATTTTTATATTCGGTTGTTCCTGCAAAAAATACATCTATATCTCTTTTCTGTTTCCAGTCAGGTTCACGATAGATAAATTTCTGATTACGATAATAATGAAGAAAATTCCATCCAAGAGTTATTTTGTCCAAGTCTTTCTTTTCAATCTGTTCAACCGCCACCCAATCTTTCTTCTCAGAAATATACTGTGTAAAATATCTCCCTCCTATACAAGGCTCATTATTCGTGCCTTGATTTCTATAGGCATATTGTTTGACGTATCTCACTACATTTTTGTGCTTCAGCAAATCCCGCCTTGCTATATTCGCCCCATCTCTTTTCTCGAACAGAATAATCGGTCTTCCTGAATTCAACTCCTGCTCTGTTATGTCAACAGTGGAACAAAGCAGAGCATTCTGTTTCCTTTTGTCTTCAGAAAAATTATCCAGAAAAGGCTCTGACCATGGAAGTCTTTTAATCACGATCCACCCTCCAGAAACTATAGCTTGAATATAATTTTACGTTCATTATAGCCTTCAAAGACTCTAAACCAGCTTTTACACCATCCCAGGTATAATCATCTCCACAGATAATAGAATCAGGAAACAATTCAATGGCATCAAGAACATCACTAAAAACAGAAAGCTCATCATGTGACCAGTCAATCCAGACTATATCAGGGATAACGCCGAATTCTTTTACAATAGCCATACCTTTTGAACTGTTCTCTTTAATTGGAATAACTCTGTTCTTATATTCTTCTAAATTAGTAAGAAAATAATCATATAAATTTGCTATCTCTTCTTTCATAGATTCTGATTGGTGCTCTGCGCTTCCTTTCCAGTGGTCAATGCAGATAACAGTTGACTCAGGATAAATATTTAACCACCACCAAGCAGACAATCCCATATAAGAACCTCCATCAATTATGACAGGATTGTTCTTATCAGACAGAAGCCTAAAATGGTTTGTATTATCTACATGGCACCATCCCTTTGGTCTCCCTCCAACAAGTTTTTTCTCCAATTTTTTCGAAGGCGCTGGAAAGGGAAATTTTTCTTTTAATTTTATCAATCCTTCCATATTAGACACCATCCTTTTGATTTATCTATTTTGACATTTGAGTATTCAATGGCTGTTCTGAAAAGATGAATTATATTTTCGCTTCTGTTTGGATAGACAAAAAGCTTTCCTCCTGAATTTAATCTGGAAATACCATCTGAAATAAAATGCTTCCAAGCACCATTTTTCCAATCGTCCTGTCCTCCAACAGACAGAGCTGTTATGAGGTCAAATCCAATCAATGTATCTGGAAGAGGTTTGAATTTACCATCCTCATATTTAAATTTATATGTCAAAGGTAGAGAAAGAAATTCTCTTACACTCTGGCACATGGAATTCTTTTCATCGTTAACATCTGTGATAGTGATTTTACATCCAAGATGCTTCAAGACAAAAGGGAGCCAGCCAAATCCAGTAGAAATGTCGAGAACATTATTTGGCTTGTCTGGCCAGCCTATGCAATCAAGAATTTCAAAAGTTTTGTTCAGTTGATGCTCATAGTCAAAATATTTCAGGAAGCCAGCATCAGAAGGGGATTGAATCCATCTTGCCCGAAGCTCCTGCCAGGCAGTAAAATCTATGCTGTTAAGAAGTTCTGAATATAGTCTGATTTTGCTTAGCATCATATTGTCACCAATCCTTGAATTTCTTCCCGCCAACACCATCGAATTTGAGGATAGCAGCACCTGCGTCAACAATGCACTGACCAGGAGACACGTATGGCTTCGGTGTCCATAAATTTGGATTGTCTGGCGCTACTGTTTTTGAAACCTTTGTGTTTTTTGCAACAGATGACTCTGTATGTATTTTGTGGTATGCATACTCTATTGGGGAGGCTATGTTCGAGTAATACTGATACGGAAGATCTTTATCCTCACGTCTGCCTTTGGTATAGATGTCAACATCGGTAAACATGTCAACGTTGGGAGTTGTTGTATAAATATCGCCCTCGTTATACATTATCTCAGCATTCCATCCCTTTTCATCGAGGTAAAAACAAGGATGAGCACGAACATAGCCATCTCGAGTGGGAATTTTTGTTCGCAAAATTTTTATCTCACATTTTCTTCTTTCCACATCATCAATGTATTCTTGTATCGGAGTAATCACAATGCCATCTGCCAGTGCTTCGTATATAACAAATTCATTATCTTTGTATCCGATAAGTCCATTATGATTAGATGGTCTTTTTCTTTGGCTCTCTGTTCCTATATACCATTTCAGAGGACTGTCCACGTGAAAAGAATTTCCAATTGCCCATCCAATAAAATTGAAAGACTTTACACAAATAATATCTCCAAATTTTAATTCTTGTATTTTGTTACTCATTTTTTATATTTCCTTTATTTTCAATAATTTATAAATATTATCAATCTTTAAATTTAAATCCATTCGGTGAATCATATTTTTTTACTACCCTTCCATTTTTTGAACTGGAAACATAATAGTAAACATATAAATGACAACTAAAATTAAAAAATCCAATATCATTCAAATAAGCACGTCTTTGCATTGTCTCCATAATATAATTTGTTTCGTGTTCTAAAGCCTCTGTATTTGATGATGCGTATTTGTTATATTTATTTTCTATAAATCCGTCAGTGCTATAATATTTATAAGAAGATGAACCTGATAAAGTTGTAGCATAAAAATCGGCAAAATGAAAGATTGTAGAAACACTCTTAACTTTACATCTTGTATTCCTAACTACATATTTTTGGTCTGAACCGTATGGAATTTCAAAATAAGATTGTTGACGGCAATATTCAACTGGTGATTGTAAATTCCTTTCATCTATCCACGCAGATTGTTGCCAAGCAGTTTCAGCTTCTATCATACATTGTTCCACCCATTCTGGCGTCTCTGGACTTCCCCAAGGTTTATATACAATTCCTTCACGTCGTTCAAAAACAGGCTTTTGATATGGAATTGTAGCACACCATCTTAATTGATTCAATACTTTGTATAATTGAAACATTAATTCATTATTTGAGGCTGAATAATAAGTAAGAGAATAAGGAATAATTGGATAAGAAAAAGAAACTTCTCCAATCTTGGAAAGCATTGAAGAAGTATTGTAATAAGGCAAATATGAAAGCCCTGTGAAATCTCCACCATTTACGTCGTGGTCTACATATCCAGAACCGTCTAATAAATTGAAATAAATTTTAGCGTAAATTGCATACAATAAAGTTGTTAAATCACAAGGACATTGTCTTGTAGCTATATCTATTGTTTGAAATGGAAATTGAGAATTTCCACCACCAAAAGTAATGGATGTAGAAATGCCCTTTCCATAACAACGTTCAATCGTAGCTAATCTCAATGCCTCTACATAAGGCCACGTTGTTTTTATGGAATTAGGACTTGTCCAATCCATTCCCTCACTTGTCCAACTATCAACGCTCATAAAAACCTACCTGAGTGTTGTATTATTCCGTATTGATATTGAATTATTTCTTTAATTACTGAACTTTCGCATCTTACAAAAGCAAGAATATGATAAAAATTAGTATTGGTTTGTTCTGGAATTGTTCCAGCGATAAATTGAATTGGAGCGTAATATACTTTTCCATTTCTTGTTATATTTAAAACGATATGACCGCTTGAAGTTATTCCTGTTACAATTGTTTCTGGAATTTGTAATGTTTTAAGTCCTAAAATTAAATGATTGTAAAATGTTCTTCCTTCAGAAAGATTATTTCCATAAACTCTAATGCTTGTATCACTTTCTTTTATAACAGCAAATGGGCCATTATATCCTCCACCGCTTTCTCCACCAGAGCCAAAAATATAATTTGAATGAATGATAGTTTTGTCTTCGTGCTCTTCCAATGTTATGTTCCTTCCAGCAACTATTCTGTTTTTTCGAATAGCTTTTATAACAGCCTGCGTCCAATCATAAAAACCTAACTCAGCCATATCAAATTCCTTTCCAATTTGAATTCCAAATAAAATTTGATGGAGCTACCATTATTGCTCTTTTCCATTGAGTGAAAATATTAGCTTTATCGTCATTCACTTGAGCCATATTGCTTTCGATAACTCTTCCAGATTGAGATTTTATTGTTTGTATCCCTTTAAACGCTAAAAAATTGGAAATATAAGTATCTGGAGAACCCGCTAAATATATTGTTTGTTTTATTATTGCTACAGGAATTGTTTGATTAATTTGAAATTTGGTTGGTCTAACTGTAAAGGGACAATCTGTAGCTTCTGACCAAGGTGGATTTTCTGTAAGGCTCAAATCTTCATATCTTTTTCCTGCCGCATCCCATTTATATCCAGCCATTTCTTCTGTTATAGTAAAAGCACCTTTTTCCACGTCAATCTCTTCTTTTGACGAAAGATTTGATTTGTCTCTTGGATACGTAAAATTTCCTTTGAAAGATGGAGATTCAGCCGATACAAATACATCCCATTCAAACCTATCTAAAGCCGTTGCTCTACAATCTTTTATAATGTATCCATCCGGTGCCCATTTTTTTCCTAATAAAACATTATCGCTATCTAAAAAACTAAATTCAGCTGAATCTCCAGGAGATGGCATCCAGCTTTCCAATTCCGTTCTTGTCCCATATGCCCACCATTTTGAGGAATATACTAAACTGTCTTGCTGTTTTGAAATACTAACTTCATCTAAAAACCTATATTTCAATGACATATAAAATCCTCCAATTATTTTTATGGAGCGGTTAATATTAATGTGTTGCCGCTCTTAAAATAATCATTTAATTGCTGTAATAAATCTACCATCTCTCTACTATTTGCTTCATTTATTTTAGCTTGTTTTTCTATGTTCCTTTGCATTACTATTATTGCATTTGTTTCAGCTGTTCTTACATCAGCACCTTTGCCTTTGAATTGTTCAACCAATCCTTGAAATTGCGCCCTCTGCTCTTTGTCAAGAGTAGATACGTATTTTTGAACCGTCTCAACTTTATATTCTCCACCTACATCAGCTGAAAGTATTTTTTCCCTGATATTTTTTAGTCCTCCAGCTTCTCTAACTTGCTTTGAAATTATATCTTCTGAAGTCAGTTCTTCTGATCTTATTTCACTTAATTTTCCTTCAATTGTTTTATACAATTCAAGTCTTTTGGATAAAGCATCCATTATGAATTTTGTTTCATCTTCCATCCCTCTTTTAGATGCTTCAACTCTATCAGCCTCAAGCCTTTTCATCTCTTCAATTATTCTTTCCCTTTGTCTCAACAAAATCTCTTCTTCATCCATTCTCATAATCTCTTCTGGTCTGCCTTGTATAACTCCCTGAATTGAAATAGCTTGTAATTCTTTTTCAAAATCTTCAGACATCTTTTTAAAAATTTCAATTTCATTTTCATAAGCCTTTTTAAAATCAGAAATATTAAAAATTTTTTCATAATCATCTGGTGAAATAGAAAATAATGATTCAACTCCAAATCGTTCTTTTGCAATTTTTTTAAATTCTAAAAATTCTTGCTCTGTAAGGCTTGCTAATCTTTTTGCTACATCTCCCTTAACTCCTCCAATATTTATAACATCTTGAATTTCAAGTTTATATTCTGGAAGATTTTCAACCTCTTCTTTTATGGAAATTCTTGTTTGACGTATTAATTTTGCCATCTCTTCTCTTGCTTCTTTTTGAGCAGTAACGTTTCCTGATTTAAGAGCATTCAAATATTGTTCATAAATAATTTTCGCACTATCGGAAAATTCAGTTCCAGAAAGGCTTTCCATCCATCTTTCCATTGTTTCTTTTTGGGATTTTAAAACCTGTTCATCCATCTCTTTACTCTCTGAAATTATATCATCGTATGTTCCAGAAAGTTCACCCAACTTGAAAATTAAATCGCTTAATGATTCTGTAAGTTTTTGTCCTGCTTCTGTATTCTCCATAAATGATTTAGTGAGATTGAAAACTATTCTGCCTGTTTCAAAAGCTATATAAACGTTCAATAAAGCAGTCATTGCTCCAGCGGCTCCAGAAAATCCGCCTGTTAACGCCGTCAAAACGTTTTTCTGTTCCTTCATAGAAACAATATTATATTTGTAATATGTTCCTGTATTACTTATTGTTTTTGAAAAATATGAAAATGATTCAGCGTTAACTTTTTGAGCCATTGAATTTTCCATAGTTGCCGCTGTATCTTTTATAGTAGCTTGAGTCAATTGAGCTTTAGAGGCTATCACTGTTTTTATTTTTGAAGACAAATAAAGAAAAGCCGCTGATAATAATCCTGTTTGAATCTCACCTTCTCCCAATCCTTTTAACGTTGAAGAAACTCCAGAAATTAAAGAAGATATTGAAGTGATAGCAGGTGCTAAAGCATCACCCAAATTGATAAATGCTTTTTCCATCTCTATCATTGAACTTGTCCAGGTCTTTTTTAAATTATTTGTAGCACGTTCAAAAGCCTCCAATTGACTGCCGCCTTTATTTCGAAATTGAGATAAAATATCTTGAAATTCACTCGCTTGATTAGACGCCAAAGACGCAACTGCTCTGAATGAACGAACACTTCCGAACATTAATGCTAATGCTTCAATATTGTCACCAGCCTTTTCATTTATCTCTGCGATCGCTTTCGCAAATCCTTTTTGCTGTAACGCAGATGCTGATAACTCTATTCCATACTTTTTAGCTGTTTCAATAGCTTCTTTGGTTGGCTGAATAAACGCCAAAATAGCGTGATTTAATGATGTTATAGCAACAGATGTAGGCATAGTGCGTGTTAAGGTAGCGATCGCCGCTCCAAGCTCATTTAAACTCAATTTTGCAATAACCGCACTATTCACAACTTGTCCGATGCTAACAGCAAGTTCTGGTCCAGTAGTTTGACCCAATTTAACGATCTGAAAAAGCGTATCCAATACTTCTCCAACGTTTGAAACTGAAATTCCATAGGCATTCATTATTTTGGTAACTGATTCCACTGTTGTAGCTTGATCGGAAAGTATTGTCTTAGAAAGAGATGAAACTTGTCCAGTAAATTTTACCAACTCATCTTCTGTTCCTCTAATACCAGCTGAATAAGTTTGATAAAAGGCTCTGGTAAGATCAATTGAACTTCCATAAACTGAATTTAATTCCAAAATTCCTTTTTTGATTTTTTCAATATTTAAATCGTTAGCAATAGACGCTACATTAGCAAGTTCAGAACTAAAATTCATTGCCGCAGAACTTGCTTTCAAAAATAATCCTGTAACTCCAGCAACTCCAAACGCTTGTAAAATCAATCCTTTTATTTCTGCAATACTTTGAGATGTTTGAATATTTGCTTTGTTTAACGCAGACAAATATTGAGTATTATCCAATGTCATCCTTGCTGATAAATTTCCCAAATCAAGCGCCATTTTTTAATCCCTTTTTTTCTTCATCAGTTAACGGTCTTAATTTTCCACCTAAAATCATTTTCAATTTTCTAATTTTTTTAAATTTTTCAAGTCCAATTTTTTTGTCTTGCTCTTCTTGCTTTGAAGATTTTTGTTTAACAATTTTTTTTCTTACAGAATTAAGTTTGTTGGTCAATACATCTATTCCCTGCTTACTTTGAGTCAACATATATCCGCAAGACATTTCGTCAGCTATTACATAATCAATCTGTTTGACCAATTCTAAAAAACTTGAAAATGGTAATTCAAATGGTTTCATTAAATCACTCAATTTATAGTTATAAAAATGTAAAAATTTAGCTATCAAAAATCTAAAATCTATTTCATAAAAAAAATCATCTAAGTCATTTTCAATTTTTTTTTTAATTCCTCATTTTGTTTTTCAATATTTTCTCTCAAACTGTTTAAAAGTTCAATATATTTTTTTGAAATAGTATTGCCTAATTCATCGCCTGATAGCATATAATCAACCATTGCGATAAATTTTATATATGGAATGTATTTCAATTTTGGAACAAAATCTTCTGGAACAAAAGGCTCAATTTTTTTCAATAAATATTCGTGCTCTTCTTTTCTCAATTCTGATAACTTTTTTTCTCCAATATCTTCTTTATGTTTATCATCCAATTGACCAAAAGATATAGGACAGTTTGAAAGAATATCAAAACCAGTCGGTGTATCTATTCTTTTAACTTCGATGCTAAATGGATTTTGCCGAATTTCTCCAGCAACTTCTTCCTCAATCACTCCTGAAATCCTCAGATTAAAATTTCCAAGTGTTCCGATATTGAATGACATTTTCACCTCCGTAACTTAATGGTTAAAGTAACAGAAAGCTCTTTATTAACTTCCTCCTCCTGACAATTCATCATAATCAGATTGTTTCCCGAAAAACAATCCCATCCCAGTGGAATATGTTGGATGTAAGATATCATTATCTGGATAACCTTTGAATTGAAGAGTCCACTTACGTTCTTCTTCATTCATAAATCCAAATTCAGGCTGAAACACCAATCCTGCTTTTGGCATAATGATGTAATCTGTGTCATTTGGATCTTTCGGAACTAAAATCAATTCACCTGCCAATGTAAGAAGATTAACTCCTGTAGCATTGTGAAATTTCACAGAGCTAACATGTGTTAAACTTGCATTTGGCGAAGCATCTGGCGTGCTATCTCCATCCTTGAGATAAACTTCTTTCGCCAAGAGATCGAATTGACCAACTGTTCCTTTAACAGAGCTTCCTCCAGAAAGATATGTTACCACGTCTCCAACTCTGATTCCTGTAATAGGCACGGAAAAAGTTATTTTTCCACCAGCATATACTGAACCAGAATCTGCAGCAACAAATGGAGAATCCTCCTCTATGATATCTGCTCCTGGAGCAATCGCTCCCATAACCCCCTTATTTATTTCAACAAGAGGCACCTCCGCAGACCACGCTCCGCCAAGCAGAATTTCAGCAAGTATTTCCTCACCAGTCTGGTCAACCTTGACTTCGTGGGAGGTATTTTCATTCTTTACTGTAACCCCGCCTTGCGTAGAACCAAGCTGAATACCTTTATACGATACCCAACAAGGTCCTATTTTGATTAGATTAGCATCCATTCTTTGAATAGCCATAATCTCATCTCCTATTGTGTTTTGAATACAGCCACCAAGTTATAATACATCTCAAAAGCTACTGCACCATTGTCGGTGACTCTGACAATTGCGCCTTCACCACGCCTTAATATCTGGTCAAACTTTATTCCCGAAACAGGATCAACAACTCCATATTTCGGAAACTCTGCCCTAAGTTTGTCCAAAACATCTTGGCATGAACTTCTGAGTGCCGATTTCATAACCACCTGAACGTTGAATTTAGGAATTTCCCATTCGTTTTCGTCCAGTTGATTCAGAAATAAAACTGCAACAGCATTATTCATTCCATCAGGAATATGCGAGGTAAAAAGATTAGTGCCAAACGTATATGAAATACTTGAAGCAATGATTCTGGCAAGAGCATCTTCATATTTTTTCATTTTCCAAGCACTCTCCTTTTGCCGTTGATTATTGTATTCTCAATTATTTTCCTAATCTGAGACTTGTTCTTGTCTATAGCATTCTGTAAAAATTTTGCTTCGCCAACCTTATGTCTCAAGTTTGTTCTTTCATGAACAAAAATCGCATATGCCGCATCGTAACTAACTAAAACAGTGTAATCATTTTCCATCCTCGTTTTAGCTGATGATCTCAAATATCCAGTATCCACTGGCGTTCTTTTTTGAGCCTCTGCTTGAACAAATAATCCAGCGTTAAACAAAGCCGTTCTTGCGAATGAAGGAAATGATATTGCTATCTTTTTTATATTTTCAGATACTTCATTTTTTGTTTCAATATCTGCTTTCATATCACTACCTCATAAGCAAACAATTGACCTTTAAAATCGTAAATTCTTTTCAAACTTTTAACAATATAACTCTTTGAATCCCAAGTAATTTTAGCTCCGTTTTCTATTGAATAATCAGACAAAATAATCAATACAAAATTGATATCAGTAATTCCATATTCATCTCTTTTTTCTGATTGTATTGGAGATATAACCGCCAATGCTTCAAACTCCGCTCCATACGTTTTACTACCATCTGTATTAAATCCATTAGGCAATTGAACATTTATTTTTTTAGATGCTTTTAAAATGTAATTTTTTTCTAACATTTTTTTTAATTACCTTTGTTCATCAAATTTAATTCCGTTCTAATTTCTGCTATTGCTATTTTTATCTCTTCAAATCCTTTGTTAACAGAATTTTCTAAATGCTTAATATCCAATAAATAAGAATTCATTTGAACTTTACATCTATTTTCGCAATCTTTTCTTTCGCTTTCAAGGTCTTCAATCTCTTCTCTCAAATCAGCTAACTGCCATTTGATAAACCAATATACCATCAAAAACAAAACTCCAATCAAAGGTAATTTATCTGAAACATATTTGAAAATCATCTCTTCCATATCACTTTTCCTCCATTCCTTTTGCGGATATTTTTAATGATTTGTTTGTAGCTGAAATTGCTTCTGAAATTCCCTTCCAATCCAAATCTTTGTTTTCTTTATTTATGCTGATATATCCCTCATCCATTTTACCAGCAAATATTTTAAAGGTCGGAGTAGGATCTTGAATAGTAGCTGGGGAAGCCGATATATAACCAGCCCATCCGCTTCTCCATATTATCAAAGTTTTGTCTTTAACGCTTTCCATTAACTTATCCACAGCGCCTTTTTCAATTTTTTCAACCTTGATAATGTTTCCTTTTTCGTCATAAGTTGTTATCGTTGATACAGTTGAACAACCTATAAAAAACACTATCAAAACAAAAATTAAAATGGAACAAATCATTTTTTCTTTCATTCGAACATCTCCAAAAATTCAATTAGCTCTTTATTCCTTGAAGCCCATCTCATTGAGTTGATACACTTTTTCAAAGTCTCAAAATCTGAATCCTCCAATTCAAGTTTATTATCTTTTATTTTTTCAATAGCTTTATCAACTCTCAATCTCAATTTCATCTCTTTCAAATCAAACCCTTCCTTTGGTGGAAAATTTAGAGACAATTTTATGAGATCCAAAGTTGTCTCTTTGTCGTTAAGTTTTTTGATTTCGATTGTTTTCATTTTTTTTTATTTCCTTTTTGGTTGTTATTTTTTTAAATTGCTTCTTGATACAATACTCCATTATTTATATATAAACGGTAAGCATTTGACGTTGTTCTGTCTATAAGTATCAAACCTTTTGAAGCGTTTGATACTTTTATGTCTTCTGAGTTTTCTAAATGGCTTGAAAACGAAAACTTGTCTAATCCCGCATCGTAAACTAATGCATTACCAGAAGTTAATTTTTTAATAATAAAATCCTGGTCCAAATTACTATTGTTAAAAATAGTCCGGCCAGATGTAAACATAAGATGATTTTGTGTTGTTCCATAAATATCTATGGTTCGAGGATAATCACCTAACCCAATGCGAAATTCGATGCCGTTTATGGACATCCCGCCTGAATAACGTGTGCCTGACCAAAGATTCTGAACTATAAGGTAAGTGTTACCTGTAGTTTCATTCTGAACTGTTAAATTGCCTTCAGTAAATAAATATTTAGCACTCGGCGCTCCTGTTAATAGGTCTGCATTGCCCCATTTATGAATATCATCGCCTGAATCATACTTATATGCTATTCCAGAATTGTATTTATTGATAACAAAATCAACATCACTATAAATTGAATTGAATATAAATTCCTGGTAATAAAGTCCAAACCAGTAATCAGAAGTAGAATTAATATATCTGATATTCTGAACGCCATACGCAGCGGTTAAATTATTAACACCGTCAACAATACCAAATCCTTGATTACCGAATTGAGCATATTGTATATTATTGTTATGGGATATTCCAAATATTCCACTACCGCCGGTAAATTGTAAAAAGTAATTTGCTGCATACCACGTATGTTGATCTAAGCCGGCATCATAGTTATACGCTACTCCACTTGTTAGTTTACGTATTGTAAAATCTCTATCGGCGTAATCATAATTAAAAATGGTATTGGAGGATACTCTTAAATCGTTAGCAGGATTAACTGTTAAATACCCTGCAGGTGAAATATCGCTATTGCCACCCGCTCTCAGATCTATTTTAGCGGTCCCTAAGTTATAAATCAGTAACCTGCCACCATCATTCTGCGCTATAAATCTAAACGCATCAGATGTATTTCCTGCTCTTGTATCTCCAATTTTTACTATTGTGTTTTCGGATGCATCCCTCAATGGCTGCAAATGTAACAGGCTTGTTGGTTTATTGGCAACGTTAAATAGTCCTAATCCTACATAATCGTTATATAGTACACCTACGGCTTTGTTATTAACACCAAAATACAATGGTGCACCAGTATAGGTATTGGCTATACAGGTAGCATTTGGTTCTGTAATAGCTATGCCGGCATAATCATTTAAAAAGCCTGTGCCAGCATACGCTGAACCAGAATTCAAAATTTTTAATGCTCTTGAAATACCAATATTATTTTCAACTAAAAAAGTAGCAAGACTTACAGAAGATGTATTTTTCAATTCCAACATATTTGAATATGAAGAAAAAATTTGTAATTTTCTATTCAAAACAATATCTTGATCATTGATATTAAGCGGACTTGTTAACGTCCAAGTTCCACCAATTGGTAATCTTGAAACGTCCAAGTTACCTGAATTGATATCTGATGCTGAATGATTATGAGCGGCTGGAGTAAATTCAGATGGTATATTTTGTAAATCAGAAAAATTTCTTGTAGCTATATCGGAAAGATTTGAACTTGTTTTATCGATTTGAGCCCAAGTATAATCATTTGCTTGCGGCATAACTACCCCAAGTCTTCCGTTAAATGAAAGCACTCCTGCTGTTGAACCTGTGTTTTTCCAAGATAAAGTTTCCCCATCATATACCCACATTGTATCTGTTTGCCCAACTACAGCAAAATCTCCTGCCTCTGCTATTGTAGGAAGATCTGCTGATAAAGAATAATATCCTCTAAAATGTTGAAATACAGATAATGTATCTTCATAATCTTTATGGCTGTGAAAAATGACCTTCCTTAATTTTGAATCATATACTGGTCTTGCCATAATAAATCCCTCCTATCAGGAATAAGAATATGCGGCTCTGTCATCCCAGCGATTTGTAAAATCCATTGAACCTTCTGCCCATTGAACAGAAGTTATATTTCCAGATATACTAATCCTCTGAATTCTCCATTTCCGCTCTGCTGTAGAAGCTCCTATTGGAGCCTCTCCTATGTATTGCAAAGAATCGCTAACTACATCCACCTTTGACTGAACTTCCCTATCAACCGACCTCTCATCACTCATAATCAATATCCTCCCGAATAATCTGTTACAATTGATTCCAATTTGGCTTCAAATTTTTCCTCCTTGTCAATGGATGCAAGCTTACCTGTCGGATCAAGTATTCTTGCCTGCTGACCGTATATTGTAGCTGTCAATCCTTTTCCAAGACTTAATCCAAAATCAGCACTCACCCCAGCAACTGATTGAGATACAGGCTGTCTGTCCCTGACTGCCACAAAATGAGCCGACAGCCATCTTTCTATCTCCTTCAGAAGAGATTCAGCAACTCCTTCAGGATAGATATATCTATCAACAAGAAGATTAGCCACCGTTATGAATGGTGATAAATCCGTCAAAGACGGATCGACATCAATAATCTCTTTTACCTCAGCTGTTGTTACTCTTGCCACGATTCGCCCTCTTAAATAGTTCCTTCACAGCTCCTCCCATCCAGTCCAATTTTAACCCCTGACAAATCACATTTTCTATTTCAGAAAAATCGTTGTTGAAAAACTTTTCAGGATAAACGGTATAAACTGATTTTCTACTTGAAAAATCATCCATCTTTTTCATTGCTTCTGAAATTACATGTCTCCACTCCTCTTCGGTTTTTCTTAATCCAAGAGGGAATGTCTTTAAACAAGATTTTAAAATTTCATCAGCATTTCTTCTAACATGTATCCAAATCGCATTCGGGAAAATTGCCGAAATTATATCTTGATACTCAATTAATGCATGATTTTTTAGCAACCAATATCCTCCACGGAATCCTTGATGGATAAGAAGGGATTCAATGTGAGAACGAATACGAAGCTCATCGAACCCCTTCTCAAAATTAAGAGATTTCTTTGAGGAGGTCAAAAAAATCAAAAACCCCTCGTCCCAAAGTCTCTTGTTTTTAAAAGACATCTTATTTATCTTTTGAGCCTTGTTCTCTCCTGTCCAAACTCCGTGAAGATAAAGAATTGCAGAAGTCATGGAAAGTCCCGACCTCCGACAACCTGTTACAAAAATTGGAGTATGTTCGATCACTTCGTCCTCTTTATTTTCTTTTGTGTAGAAATGATTTCAGCTTGCTTCTCATCATCTATATCCCTCTCAGAAATGCCATTTATCTCTGTCACTTCTATACTATTTGTCTTAGGAGCTTTTACTTCCTCAACAAGTTCGAACTTATTCTTAACTTTGAGAAGATCTTTATCTGTCTCAACAATATCACCAGTCTTATAGGTAATCCTATTCCCTCTTTCACCTGTGATATAATTTCCTTGAAGCACTCTAAATTTCATTTCGCCCTCTAAATGTTTTATGGATAAAAACAATCATTACTTAATCCTTTCTAAGATTAGCTCGGTCCTCCAGTATCATAAAGATGTGCAATTCCACTTCTGGAATTGTAATCACAACGTATTAGAGGAACCCATATCGCCATCACTTTAAAGTTGAACATTAATTCGCCTTCGGTCTTCCATTCAACGGTAGTAATTGGCAATCCCTCAACAAGTCTGACAACATCTGAGGTCATCTGAACAAGAACAACGTTGTGAGGAGCAAGTTTATCTGACACCTT
>Ga0255341_1004365_pt1 | contig 14953 bp, 10 predicted proteins | sample wastewater_treat_8_FD_192418 | JGI IMG/M metagenome (GOLD analysis project Ga0255341, IMG submission 192418) | Wastewater microbial communities from Lulu Island WWTP, Vancouver, Canada - plant12 | ecosystem: Engineered > WWTP > Wastewater > Unclassified | place: Canada: Vancouver, British...
TCAAGAATAACAGGTTTTTGCTGTGCTTTAATTGAAGAACACAAGCATATAATAATAATGCTGATTATAAATAAATTGAATCGCATGACAGATATGAATTGATTTCTTTTTTCAGACCGGCTCAGATAATTTTATTTTATGTCACCAGTGTCCGTTTAAGACGGTTAATTTAACATATATCAATCTTAAAACAGTTCGCACCATTCTTTCAGTTGAAGAGCAAGGTCATAAGCAAACTTGCGGATTTCCTCCCTTAAACCCAGATCCCTGTCAAGGGTTTCCTGGTCGGGAGTTAAATTATGGCAGACTCCACGAACGAAGCTGTAGTCTTTCAGTGGTTCTTTCGCTGTTAAGGAGCCCGTCAGCAGGGAAATGATTCCAATAAAAACAAACAATTTATTTTTCATTGCCATAAGGTTTTAAGCTGGATTAAATATATAATTGATTCAGATTCCCTGTTCCTGATGCCTTACAATTGCAATTTTCTAACTGTTGTTGTACTACTGGCAGACTATGTAAATACAGATCATAGTGTTGTCAGATTACATATCTGTTTATATCCTAGTCCCTGATTCTTGTTCCTGACAAGACAATATTACCCGGTTCAGGCTGTTGCATATCAGGAGGACCCATTCTGCGAGGGGCAGGAACAATGATCTCCATCTTCAGATCATCACCATCAAATGTAAACCTGAATGTCTCATCTGATCCCGGGTTGAACATTGATAAATAGTAAGCCGAAAGCTGATTCTCTGCTGTCCAGGTGCAGATACCCGCTGTCTGGACTGGAGTAACCCCCATTGCATTTGGGTAAACAGTACGGGCAACTGATAGTGTTCGGTCAGTCATTCCATGCAGCCATGTATCCAGCCCGAATGGTATGTTATGAATTGCACCGGCTGTGACAAAGGTAAGATAGCAGTTGCCGGAAGCATCAAAACGGAAAAGAAGATTCCGGATACCTGATTGATTATCATTCATCTGATATCTTCTGGTGCTTGTTGTAACTTTTGATGTGCTTACTCCTGTGAAGGGACGTTTTATCTCATATCCCGAAATTTCAGCTTTCAGATCAAATGATTTATCAGCCTGCAGTTTCTTGTCGCTCATTGAAGGCAGCATGTCGTAGATCAGGCTGTTGAAACCGGCTTCATCCCCAATGCTGCTATGGCATACAAGTATGAAATCGTATTCGGGGATCACCATTATAAGCTGGTTCTGACCGCCTATAGCCCTGTAGGAGTTTTTGCGTCCCATCCAGATCTGATAGCCATATCCCTGGGCACCATCATCCTTTGCGTTTTCTAACTGTTCTTGGGTCCATTCGGGATGCTGAAAAATATGTGGTGTAGTAGCTGCTTCAATCCAGGCCGGATCAAGAAGCTGCTTTCCGTCCCATTTCCCTTTGTTAAGAAGGAACAGGCCCATTTTAGCCATGTCGGAGGTTTTCATATGTGAACCGCCGTTACCCATGTTATAGCCATCGTTATCCATTTCCCATATAACGTCCTTAATACCAAGCGGATCAAGTAATCTCGGTTTAAGGTATTCATGTATTGTAATACCGGTGACCTTGGATATGATATGAGACAGCATATGCGATGCAGTGATGTTATATGCAAAAGATGTTCCCGGATCATGAGCAAATTCCCCGGCAAGGAAAGATTTTACCTGGCTTAATCCGGATCCGGCATATCGTGTTGAGGCATGTCCAACCGACATTGTAAGCAGATGTTTTACAGTCAGATCAGCCAGTTGGGGTGAAATTGTTTCGGGTAGAAGTTCGGGGAAAAACGAAGTGACCTTATCTTCGATATCCAGTAAGCCCTCCTGCACAGCAAACCCGACAGCAACTGCTGTAAAAGTTTTTGTTGCCGAATACATTGCATGATGATACTCCGGCGCGTAGGGTGCCCACCAGTGCTCAACTATTACCTTTCCGTGGCGTATCATCATCAGGCCGTGAACATCGTAGCCTTTTTCTTCAACAGCTCTGAAGAAGCTGGCAATAGTTTCGGAAGGGACACCCTGTTCTTCAGGAGTGCTTCTTTGTAAGCCATCCTCGTATACCAGGGGAGCTTCAGCTGAACGTGAGCATCCGAACGAAAATAAAATCGCTATGAGCAATACAAGCGATAAATCATGGAAGGAACATTTTGCTTTCATAAACTAATTATTTGAAAAATATTTGAATTCACATTGTTTAGAAGTCAGTTAAAATCAACCCGCCGTTAGGTTGTATTGTTACCGGCACTTCACCGTTTTTGCCGACTTTGATTTTTCCTGTAAATGGTTTTAAATTGCTGTCGTCGTAATATCGTGTTACCTCTTTTCCTGCCAGCATAGGAAGCTGAACCTTTAATTCGAGTGCATTACTTTGTGCATTTACGCCTACTATATACCACTTATCCTTATTCCTTCTTGCAAGGATAACGTATTTGCCCGGATAGCCGTCGATGAATACAGTCTCGTCCCAGGTAGTGGGGACATTTTTCATAAAGTCAATTTCAAAGGAAGGGACATCAGTGAGGTTATTCGGAGTTAAAGCAAATATCTGAACCGGGTTCTGGAACAGAACAGAAGTAGCGAGCTGGAAAATATCCGAGGTTTTCCGGGTTGTTCCCCTGTCATTGGTTCGGCTATGTCTTTTATTCAGCAGGACGGGTCCAAATTCCATGCAGCCGATAGCATTTCTGATGAAAGGGTGCAAAGAGGCGTTAAATGCTTCCATGTCGTTGGCTCTTTGTCCGAAAACAAGGTTTTCAGAAGCCAGAACTGCTTCACTGCCGACATAATTCGGATACATTCGTTCCCAACCCCTTGGTATTGTGGCTCCATGGAAGATTATCATCAATCCGTGATCATTTGCATCACTAAGAATATCTTCATAGAGCTTCATAGTCTCTTGTTTATCTCCTCCGAAGAAATCCACTTTCAATCCTTTTACTCCAAGGCTTTTCAGCCATTTCATTTCTTTTTTTCTGACAATTGCATTGTTCATCCTGTTCCGCGGACCCTGGGGAGCATCGTTCCAGTATCCGTTGGAGTTATACCATATGAAAACATCAACATTTTTGGAGTGAGCATAATCAATTAAAGCAGGCATTCGTTCATATCCTATTTCAGTATCCCATAGAGCATCAATAAGAATGAACTCATAACCCAGATCGGAAGCAAGATTTATAAATGTTACCTGGTCATCCCAGTTCATGCTTCTGTCCTGCCACAGTATCCAGCTCCATGTGGAACGTCCGTAATTGTATTTCTGAGAAGCTTCATACAGAGGTTCAACAAGATCGTTTGTAATAGTTGTTTCAACTATTGGTTTCAGGGTGTTAGCTATTGTCAGGGTACGCCATGGAGTTGATCCCGGTAATGAAAGACCGGGGGAAGAATTGCCAAAACCGTTGTTCTCCCGTGGATCAGGATAAGTGATGGTATAGATACCATCAGCGCTTCCTTCACTCAGACGGGATCCGCAATAATTACTGCCAACACCTGTCTCAGAAACAAGAACCCAGCCATCACTGCCGATATGGAAAAGACAGGGGAAGGTGTAACCGAGGCCGTATTTTGAAGGCGTTCCTATCGGTTCGTCTGCAACATATTCTTCTTCGTAGCTGGGTTTTGAATTTTTCCATCCAATTCCCGGTGTGGCCTGAGGTGTAAGGAAAGTTGTAGTCTTCTGAGGAAAATTAAAACCGCTAAGCTCTTTTTCAATTATACAGATTATCCTTTCACCATATTGAGGTAAAGAGTAACGAAAAGCTACATCGTTATTGCTTACACGAAAAACAACATTTATTTGCTGATTTTCTTTGTTTGTAAGAGCAACAGTAAGTTCGTTCGCCTGGTAACGGACAGATGATCTTTTAAAGCGGTCAAGGGTATACTCTTCATCAATTTTCCCTTCTTTTACAGAAGATATCTGAAGAGCCTTGCTGAAATCCCCGACACTTGTAATTAATCCGAGAGGAGAATCTTCAAGCATTGTAATGCCATTGTAATCAATGGTGTAATAAGGCATGCCGTTTTTGACGGCTACATTAAGGATGAGCCTGCCATCAGGACTTTTTACCGAGTTTTGCTGTGATAACATCGGGGTTGTTAAAAATATAACAAAACAGAAAGGAAGGAATTTTTTCATCATATGACGTATTTCAGTTTAAAAAAAGCAAAAATCAATCTTTTAAGAAAATTAATTTTAAGGTATTATAAAACATCAGGATTAAAAAAGGTCATAAGTTAATTCGGGGATTTATCTTAATAGTCAGGTTCTCATTTATTTAAAACGATAGCTGACAAACAGGTTATATCTTGTTGCCCAGGCATTTATACTAGGAACATTAATCATCCCGTCACCCTTCTCCATTCGGGCTTCTAAGGATATATTTTTAAATTTCACCCCGGCTCCCGCTATAAAGCCCAGTTCAAATTTTTCAGTCTGAATAAAAGGCGAACCCTCATATACAGTAGTTCCGGACCATGAGGTTGTGAATTCCTTTTTTACATGCATTTTTTCGCCTATACGGATTCCGCTAGAAATCCCCCCATTAAGAAAAACAGAAATATTTTTAAAAAGGAATCTATATCTAAGTAAGTTGTTAATTTTTAAATATGAATAATTAAACTCAGATGTTAGTTTTTTATGGGTATCATTAATATCTAAATATTCATATTGGCCGGAAGTTTTATACATGGAAAATAACAATTCGTTGTTAATTGAGAATTTTCCCCGATTTCTTGGTATTATTAAATCAAAAAATAAACCCCCTGTGAAGTTAGTTGATAATTTAAAATCTGTATTTTCCAGATAATCAAAAGCCGGATCTGAACTATTGAATTTCAATTTTGTCATCGACAAACCGGCCATTGTTCCAATTTCTAAATGAACTTTTTCAGCTTCTCTTTTAAATCCAATTTCAGATGAGGTATTTTTATAATATTCTTGAAATAACCTGATCATATCCTTTTTAGAGTATGAGGTATTTTCAATTTTAGACTGAATTTTCGGATTATCAGAAAAGAAAAACTTTAGCTGACCAATATAGTCGTTCCTTGTACGGACCAGACTGGTCGTTCCTTGTTTTACTAAATATTTTTTGTAAATTAATAATTCCGGCTCGCTGTTTTTATTACTTATATAGAAATTTTCTCTGCCATTACTATTCATATAATAATAAAGACATTTATTTCCTCTGAATAAAGTCTGCAGGAATATTGTATCGGTTCTTATTTTCTGATTAGGATCATAATCAAGCCGGCTTTCTTCAACAGGAGAGATTTCAACTTCAACAATACCGCTTGAATAAACTTCATCCTTAACAGAAAATTCTTTAATATTTATCGGAATAAATGATGTCGGATTGGAATCAATTGTTGACTTAAAGTTAATTTCTTTTGGGTTTACTCTCCAATTCCTGTAATCAATAAATCCTTTCAACGTATCACCGTTGTTCCTGATTACGAATCCTGGGAGGTAATTGTCCTGAGAAAAACACAAACTGGTCAAGCAGATTCCTGCAAATAAGATGAAGAGTTTTTTTGATGTGAATTTTTTTTTCATGATTAAATTATTTTGTTCAGACCAATGTTTCTTCAACAGTATTTTTTCCTTACTTTCTTATCAGTAGGAAAATCATCTTATCACTTTTCAATAAATAACATTCCGCTTCTCAGTGATTGAAATCCGATTATCTTTTCAGGGTAATCAGGCACATTGAAGAGTACAAATGCTGAAGCAAGTGTGACATAGCTGCAAGGATCAACTTCCACGGCAGGAGTGAAACACCTGATTTTAAAATTCCTGTCATCAGGTGTGACGAATGCTGTTTCAGTTGCTTGTTTTCAAACGCTATTGATTGCTTCAGATCGTCGCTCAGCCACTTATCCATTACACAGACAACTGCAGGATTGCCTGAAAATATTCGATCAGTAAATGCATCTGTCTGAGACATTTTGGATCTTTTGTGTTTTTAAGGATGTTCCGGTTTTATATTAAAACAAATATACATTTTTATTTAAGAGAATCAGCGTTTTTCGATAAGACATTCAGGATATCACCGGCTTCAGTCTGAATACTTTCACCGGGCTAAGTGAAATGAAAAACAATATTTCAGATCATCTGATCTTTATCAAATCCTGCCGGAAGAAAATAGCTGGTAAATATAATTGGAACAGCTCCCGCAGTCCTGGCCAATATGACAGCGATATTCCCTATTGTGCTGAAAGTAGCTTTTGAATTCCTGAGCAATAATCTCCGGAATAAGTATCTTAACGATCCGGGTAAATGATAGTATGATCTCTTTTAATAATAGCTTTACTATTCTATGAGCCATTTAATAATCAAATAGTTGGTGTTTTTTTCATGTATTAGCCTTAAATGGCACTATTTATAAGATTAAAATCTGTAAATTTAAACTCAAAAGCATTTATAAAACAACCTGAAAAAAATAGATTATGATCAACAAAAAATTGATTATCAGCTTTTTCCTGATTGTGGTAATAGCTATATCTACACATGGTCAGGGCAATACTCCAAGGGCCTTAAAGGAAGCATACGCAAATAAATTCCTTATAGGGGCTGCAAATGATCTGACAATGATTTCTGATGCTGAAGCTGCAAATATTAAAATGCATTACGACATCATCACCCCGGAAAACTGCATGAAACCACAACCGATTCATCCTTCGGAGGATAAGTATGACTTTACAACCACCGATGCATTGGTTGACTGGTGTCAGAAGAATGGTTTGAAGGTTTGGGGACATACCTTAGGCTGGCATTCACAGTCGCCTCAATGGTTCTTTCAGGATAAGAATGCGGCAGCCGCAGAAGCAGCAACCCAGGCTGCAACTCCCCGACCAGCAGCTGATGCTCCGCGTCCCGGTGCTGGTCGGGGTATCACAGGCCCCCTGGCAAGCCGGGAAGTTATCCTGGAACGTCTTAAGAGTCATATCATGACTGTGGTTGGACGATACAAAGGAAAAATAATTGGATGGGATGTATTTAATGAATCGATTGCTGACGGAGGTGACGGTAAGACTGAAAATCTTCGCAACTACAGCTGGTATCAGATCGTCGGACCCGATGTTATTACACTGGCTTTTAAATGGGCACATGAAGCCGATCCTGATGCTGAACTATACTACAACGACTACAACATCGAGCAAGGCGCTGTTAAAAACACCGGGAAACATGCCAGTTCCATGTTACTTCTCAAGCGTCTGATTGCAGAAGGTGCTCCGATCACTGGTGTGGGAATCCAGGGACATTGGCATCTGGACACTAACCTGGATGACGTTGAAAAAGCTATCGAAAATTATGCTTCCCTGGGCTTAAAAGTATCTATTACAGAACTGGACGTTACAGCGACTGGTAGTAATAGTGGTGCAACTGGAGTACGTCAGGGCGACAGGACTATCCCGGCAGAGAACTATCAAAAGCAGGCTGAGGTGTACAGAAAATTATTCGAAATTCTAATGCGTCACGCAGATGTCATCGACCGCGTAACTTTCTGGGGTCTTAGCGATACAAGGTCGTGGCGCAGGGGACAGGATCCACTGTTATTTGATGGTGAGTTGAATCCCAAGCCGGCATTCAATGCCGTTATTGAAGCAAGCTCATATAAATAAATTCTGTTTTATCAGAACATAAGTATTAAAGAGTTTTTATTTTATGTGAAAATTTTCCGGCAAGACAGACCGGCAAGAATATATTTAATTAGCTGAGGTCGATATCATATCGACCTCAGCTATATATTATCCTTTCCACTTCAGACCCTTTCAGTTACAGATCTTCATTCTCATTATATTCGCTTAAGGCTTTGAAGGAATCATCATAAGTATCTACAATTTTTATTGTCCTGTTATGCGAACCCAGCATTAGTTCCAAAGCACCTTTTATTTGCTTTTTTAACGGATTGATAACCCATTCGATCTCTTCGGGACCGTTTTTTACCTCCTGATGAGTTTTTTGCCTGTAATCTTCAATTATTTTTTTCATCAATCCCTGAAGAGAATCGGATTTTCTCCAGTGATTACTTCCAAAAAATGGTTCTTTATATTCCAGGATCTCAGCAATTTTCCACTTATAATCAAGATCACTGAATGATAAAAATTTAGGATTGACGTTTGCCACGATGATTTCATTTTTTTCCTGATTGAATTTTATCTTCATATCTTTCAGATCAATGCCGTATTTTGCAGTAACATCGATTTGCAGTGCTCCTATGAAGTGAACAAATTTTCCATTGTGATTGAATTTCTCATTCCAGGTTCTTGTGAAATTTGTTTTGACTTCCATAAGACCTAGATCCAGAATATTCTTTATTTCAGAAATATTGAGTTTTCTGTTTCTTAGCTCATCATTTTCAATCTCTAAGGCATTAAGTTTTTTGCTTTTTTCTTCGAGGCTACTTTTTAGTTCAACAATTTTTGTATCCTTACCTTTTATATAGATCAGCCAGATCCAATAAATAAAAACAGCAAATCCTATCAGTAGTATCCCGTATAGAAAGAATTTATTTAATATAAGCAGAATTGCTACAATGCCAATAACAGAAAGTATAATATATATTTTGAAATGTTTCATGATTATTCTAAAGTCTCTTCTGGTTGCTTAAAATCATTTTTCAATGGACATACGGGCTAAAGTTACATTAATTTAAACTTGTTTTTCTCAATTTCACAGGCTGTCTTATTATTTCTATATTTCCGGTAATGAGATTTTGAGGAGAAATACCGGCAGTTATGCCATGCCTGACCTGGATGGATCAATATTAATCTTCGGGGCATTATTAAACAATTATGAAGAGTATTTGTTAATTGGGTTTATAATTTGAATTTCAGATTTACGCCAAGGAAATTATTTTCAGGATTTATCAGAAATGAGCCTGACGTAAATGTAAAATCATAGCACATATGAGCGGTGACACAGCCGGGCTGATATCGTAACCCCGCCTTTGCAGATCCCTGCCTAAAAAGTAACCGGCGACGGTTGCTTCAGCTATCTGTACGAGAGCCGCCTTATAGTCAGGTTTATCAGCAAATAAGCCATTTATGTCAAAGAATTTATCTATTGATCCTTAAAATTCCATTTGGAGCTGTCACTATTCATATCAAACTTTGCAAGTGTCGGTGTTCTGTCTCCTAAAGATACAAGTGCCAATTTCTCCTCTGAACCCGGAACAGCCTTTGGCATTATTCTATAAGTTCCATCAGTCAATTGATCGATCCGCCATAATTGTTCAGGCGCTCCGGTGAATGCCGGGACAGTTATTACTTCAGCTTCTGCTGTTGCTGCCAGGGCCCTGTCTGTTCCTGCTATAACTATTTTATAATAAGGTCCTCCGGGATATCCTCCAGCATCAGGGACTGCCGTTATTGTCCATCTCTGATGTGGGCGGGTAAGGTATTCTCCATTTCTTACACCAATGTTTCCGGTTGGCCAGGTATTAATTACATCAGCTAATTGTTGTCCGGGAACGGGTTTTATCGGTTCAGTTGCATTGCGTCCAGATCCTGGTGCGCGTTCCATTCTTACAAAATCTACTACTAATTCCAAGGCATATCCTCTTCTCTCTGATTCAATTTCATATGTTCCTTCTTTAAAAATTTCTCCTGCAAAGGGCCATCCGTTTTTCCATAGTAATGGACGGATGCCTAATACACTACGTCCGCTTTGGTCTAAATCAGCTTCGTAATGGCAGGACATCTTTTGAACACCATCTCCAAGGTCTAAGAAACCAAAGTGTCCTGGTCCTATTACTCTTCCGCTGGATGCAGCAACTAATTTGCCACCACCTGCTATCATATCTCTTCCAAGATTATCAAGATAAGGGCCGGTTACTTTCCTGGAACGACCGACAACAATATTATATCTTGAATTTGCACCATCACAACAGGTTCCGTGCGTACCGGAAAGATAGTACCATCCATCATGATATATTATTGTTGAAGCTTCACAAGCACTTGCTACATCTATTGCTTTATTCCCTTCTATGCGTTTCCCTGTTTTGGGATCAAGTTCTATAAGGCGAATGAACCCAAAATAGGTTCCGTATGTTAACCATAATCGTCCATCATTCGGATCCATAAAGATGCCGGGATCTATTGCATCACAATCCTCTATATCGCTTTCAGTAGCAGCAACTTCTATAGCTTCTGAATATTCAAAATCGGGAGAATTCGGGTCAAGAGTCTTATTCCACATTGTAAGTATTCTTCCTTTACGTCCGTGTCCAAAACCGCCACCGGTGGCTCCATAGACTACAAGGTAGCGGTCGCCGATTTTTATTGCGTCCGGGGCAGCTCCTCCGCCAGGCCTTACTGCACCGCTGTTCCATGTCCAGCCATCTTCTGAAATTAATCCGCCTCCACCAGTGCCAAAGGTGTAATACTTCCCTTCACATTCCATGATTGTTGATGGATCATGTATAAAAGGTTTCCCGATTTGTGCTGTTATTGTTTCTGTTAAAAACAATGATAAAAGAGCTGCTGCGCTTATTATTTTAAATCTGTTCATAATAACTCTGATTCTTAAAGAGGTAACTAACTAATTTTATTCACATGTAATAGTGAGATTTCTTACCGGTTCTCCTTTTTCATTCAGGAAGCGAATACAGAAATCACTCATCCCGGGGCCATTGATCACGGCTCCCCGTAATATGTTCTTCCCTTTGTTAAGTGTGAGACGAGCTGAAACAAAATCATCCATTACCATGTGTATGTCTTCGGAAAGCATCGCTACTTCTTTCCCGTTAAGCCACCACATAGAGCCTGAATTCGACCCTACTGACATTCTTACATTTTTCATTTCCTCGGGACTGTTGACTACAGTTACTGCCCAGAACAGAACACCGTAAGGCTCCAGACCCAATCCGGAGGCGAAACGAAATAGTTTCACATTGAATTTTGTGCTCTCCAATGCGTGCCATGTCAGTTCCTGTTCTCCGACTTTTACCTTTTCACCGTCTTTGGGAATGCCGGTAAACTGATTTGGGAAATACTCGGTTGTGAAGGCTGTTCTAACATAGCTGTCTGTAAAAACATTATTTCTGGGGTTTGGTTTGCTGATTGGTTCAAGTAGTAACCATCGTGTAATGAATCCATCTGCATCCGGTGTCATTTTTGCCTTAGTGGCCGGAGTGAAGTAGGGAGCGATATTTCGCTTATTATCACTTTGAGGCCTGCTATCAGTTTTATCGCCTGATATAGTAGCGTATCCCTGTAATCCGGATATTGCCAGAATTACAGAAATTATCGCTGATAAGAATGTTTTTCGTTTGATGTTCATAGTGAAGTTTTACTGTATTTTATAATTTATTTCTTATGATTATTAAATAGGGGTTTTACAGACCGGCCGGAAGCTTGAATCCCGTTGTGATGGTAAGCATCGGTGAAAAGTCCATGACCATAGTCCATGAGATCGTCATTATATTGCTTTTCTTTCCGTCATTTGTCGTGATGAGAACAACCGGCCCTGATTCCATCAGTGTAAAGGCTTTGCTGTTCGGCATCTTTTTCATGTGTTTGCGCCTCCTGTTGATTATTTTTCAAAGATATACTACTTATGATTTAAAATCAGTCCTGTTCTTAGTGTTAAGAAAATATTTTGATTCCTTATTTTAAACCTTTGTCTTTTGCCATTTTGTTTGCGATGAACAGTGTTCTTCCCCACGAAAGAAAAATACCAACCACTTCAGTTATCTAATTTATGAAAAAGAAACAATTTAAATAGAGAAAAACTCATTTTTAAGTCTTCCCGGCCAAATAGAGAGCTTGAATAAACGCTTGATTCACGCGTAGGTAAGATTGGCTTACCTTAAATATATCATTTTGTATATTTAAATACAGTTTTTTGTTTTAATCGTTTAAACCGGAATAATAATGGTGATTATTATTTTATATTTTAGCTGATCAATTATTGTAGTGTACTTTACTTCCAAATTGGAGAACAATATGTTAATTAAAGATAAATCATTGGAAAGAAAACTTATTTTTGTAAAAGAGTGATCTGAGCCAGGGGAAGGGGGAGTATTTAATGGACCTGGTTTACCCGGAAGTTTTATAAGCATTAGTAAATTAAAAAATATAAAAAATGAAGAAGCTTATTTTTATTTTTAAAAGGCCGCAGGTATTTCTGGCTGTTATGGCTATGCTTTTGATTTCTTTTAAAATATCGGGAGCTAAGTCAGACAAGGATTCCCCTAAGGTTAAATCGACCCATATTACTGCTGGTAATCCATATTTGCCACTATGGGAACATTTACCCGATGGAGAACCGCGTGTTTTTGATGATCCTGATAAACCCGGGAAATACCGGATCTACATAATAGGATCACACGACGTCAGATTTAAGAGCTATTGCGGGCCGGATATAAGAGCCTGGTCGGCGCCTGTTGAGGATTTATCCAGCTGGCGTGATGAAGGGCCTATCTTTACTTACCCGATAGATGGGCAGTGGGATGTTATGTATGCTCCCGACCTTGTTGAAGTGAGAAGGAAAGATGGTTCAAAGGAATATTACCTGTACCCGCACAGCCGGGGTCGTAACAGGGAGGCAATGGTAGCCAAAGGTAGCCGTCCGGATGGCCCCTTTACCCCTTTAAACATGACCGCCGACGGATTGGCGACTGTACCGGGGAGCATTATGGGTTTCGATCCCTCAGTATATATTGAATACGTCACTGATCCTGAAGACCCTGATTATGAGATTGGTTTCAGAGCCTACGGATTCTGGGGATTCCAGAGGTCCTTGGCAGGTCAGCTGGATCAGAACACAATGTATTCGCTACGACCGGGAACCCAGGCAATTGGTTATTTTATTCCTGCCAGTTCCAGGTACGGAGTAATAAGAGATCCGGAAGGTACTGAATATCCCAGAGTCTATCCGGGTCAGGATCTTGGCGCCTTCAACTTTTTTGAAGCAGCATCTATTCGCAAGGTCGGTAATAAATTTGTATGGGTTTACAGCGGATACTCAGGACCTGATTATGGACTTAGCAGTACTAATTCGGCATTGCGCTATGCTTACGGCGATTCTCCTCTGGGCCCCTGGAAAAGTGGCGGAGTGCTCGTTGACTCACGTGCAGTTGTTCCGAACAAGGATGGAACCGCACTTCAGACAACTTATTCTGGACATAACACCCATGGCAGTCTTGAGTTGATCAATGACCAGTGGTATGTATTCTATCACAGGGCACCAAGGGGATTTGGGAATGCCCGTCAGCCGATGGTGGCCCCAGTCATAATTGAATGGGATGAAAAACCTGTGGCAGAAGGAGGGAAGGTTACAATCAGAGGATATGACCCGTACTCAGAAGACAATATATGGACGGCAAAGGATAGCCAGGGAAGGGAATATACCGGAGCTGAAGTGACTTCAGAAGGCTTCCACATCTATGGCCTCGATCCCTATAAATATTATTCCGCGGGATATGCATGCTATCTTTCCAACACAAACAGTCAGCAGGATTCCTGGGATATATGGGATAATAACATGCCAATCGCAAATGTTGGAAATGGTAATATAATAGGATACAAGTATTTTGGTTTCGGGGGACTTAAGAAAGACGGGAAAGGCCTTAAAGCATTCAAAGGGACAAAGCCCGGAAACAAAACAGCATTCAATCTTTTTCTTACCCCAAAGACACAGGGTGCATTTAAGGTCAATATATGGCTTGACGGTCCATGGGATAATAATACATGGAAAGGCAAGAAGATAGGTGAGATAAATGTACCGGCTAATTCTATCCAGGAAACGACAAAATTCACGATAGACGTGTCAGCTTCTGTTGACCGGCTTGATAAAAAGCATGCTATTTATCTTGTTGCCGAAGGATCAGACCAGGGTGCTCTTTTCGACCTGGCCGGATTGGGATTCAGCTCGAAAAAGAAACAAATTGTTCGGCCGGTTGCTCCTACTGTAAACATAAGGGTTAACGGAGTAGAGGTGGAAATGCCACTTGTTCCGGTAAGATCGACAAATGCAAATGGAATTGTTGGTCTTGATCTTTATGAGACTACTTATAAAGTTCCATCAAACATGGCCGAAATACCTGTCATAACGGCATCGGCAAGTGATCCGGAGGTAAAAATTACTGTTACTCAGGCGGAATCGAAAACCGGAACGGCAGTTGTGTTATTTGATTATAAAGGAGTTGTGAAGACATACAGAGTTGTGTTTGCTACGGAATAGGTATGCTGTATAATTGTTTTCGATTTCTATAATCGACCGGAAGTCAACCCCTCCGGGGTTGTATTTGTTATGGGGTGTCATTTTCCCGGGATGGTACCCGGGTTATTGGGGGATGACACCTCCGGTGTCAGTAAAGATAAGGCACTTCAGTTTTGAGGGTTGCTTTTCCGGCAACTCCGGTCCCCCAGGTGACGATGATGGCAACAACACCATCCAGCCCTGGAGGCTGGCCATCTATTAGCCACCGGTTTTATCCGGGGTGAAGGGCAATAACACCAAATCCACCCCGGAGGGGTGGCCGTCATTAATCCCCGTCAGGTGACGATAATGTCAATAATGCCATCCAGCCCTGGGGGCTGGCCATCCATTAGCCCCGGTTTTATCCGGGGTAAAGGGCAATAACACCGAATCCACCCCGGAGGGGGTGGCCGTTAGTAATTCCCGTTAGATCAATAGTATTTGATTTTAGCAAAGTAGCAAATCACTATAATAACAATTAGTGTCCGGTTAATAAAAAAATCATCACTCTAAACAATTATTCCTGTAAACAATAACTGAGTAGAGTGATGATCTTTTTTGTAAAGCTCAAAAAAGCAGGCTATTTATTTTAACAAATTTTTAAAAGCTGATCCAAAAATTAAATAACTTGTATTTCCACCGATTGTTCCTTCATTCTGACTCCAGATGAATGGCCAGTCGTCGTAGTTTTCAAAATGGTCGGGCTGTCTGAATAATAAACCAGGAGCAACATTT
>Ga0255341_1004370_pt1 | contig 14937 bp, 14 predicted proteins | sample wastewater_treat_8_FD_192418 | JGI IMG/M metagenome (GOLD analysis project Ga0255341, IMG submission 192418) | Wastewater microbial communities from Lulu Island WWTP, Vancouver, Canada - plant12 | ecosystem: Engineered > WWTP > Wastewater > Unclassified | place: Canada: Vancouver, British...
TCTAAGACCCCCTTCTATAGGGTATCTTAGACTTTTTTTATATTTATTTTCAATGGTGTTTCTTCCCAAGTCTTTTGTCTCTGAAAATTAATACATATATGTTAAATTATTCTTCACTTAAATTAAATACACCCATTGTTGTTATTGTTGCTATTGTTGTTAATTAGCAAATTACAATGTTAAAAATTTGATTGGCACAATATCATTATATGTATTAAAATAATATTGTTGACTAACTAAAATTAGATGTATTCATCAATTACAAAAGATAAACGGAGGAAATCAATAATGTTAAATAATACGGCGTTAAGATGCTTTAATTATTTCCGACATTACAAATTCAGAAAATCATTATCGACAAAAATTAAGTGTGCTTTACTCATTGCTATAATAATCATATCCAATACATATTTCGAAAATGACAAATTAATAAGTGCGGGAGTCACAGTACCTGAAAAGGTGAGAATAGGACTTTATTTTGAAACTACAGCCCTTTCCGATTTTACGGTAAGTGCTGAGAAAGGTCTTAGAATAGGGAGTGGTAACAATAATGTCTTTACTCCCATATATGATGAACCTTCAAATGGACTTGTTACTATAAGAAAGGACTCCTATTTCTGCTTAAAAAACAATAAGCTAACGGAATATAAAACAACGGACAAAAACATTCCGGAAGGTGAAAAATTTGGACCTGTGCATATTCAAATCGGAAGTTCATACCCCGATCAAAATGCTGCAAAGGCAGCATTGGCCGGCATAAAATCCTCAGGGATTGCTGCATATTTGGCATTTGTAGATACCTGGCAGATATGGTATGGTTTTTATACCGATCAAAAGGCAGCTCAAGCAGATATTGATGGGGTTTTAAAAAATAAGCTGCAAGGATATGCATTTACTCCTGTATTGCAGGCTGCAAACAGAATTGTTGTGACAAATCCTTCCAGTGAAACTGCATTTATTATTGGCAGTGACACAAATACTCTTTATGTATCTCCTTCTAAGGAGAACAATCCTTGTATTTTTAAAATCAATAACAATGATTCATTAAGGTACAGAGGGGAATTGGAAGTCAAAAGAATTACAGGAAGTGATATGACCGTAACAAATGTCATTCCGATAGATCATTATCTCTATGGGGTTGTGCCTGCGGAGATAGGTGCAAGCTCCCATCCCGAAGCATTAAAGGCACAGGCTGTAGCTGCAAGGACATACCTTATAGCAAACCTCAATAAACATAAAAAGCAATCCTTTGATTTATGTACAACTACCTCATGTCAGGTTTATAAGGGGTTTAACGGTGAATATGCGTCAACAAACAAGGCTGTTGACGATACAGCGGGAAAGAAAATTACTTACAACGGTAAAATAGCTGAAGTTTTCTATTTCAGTTCAAGCGGAGGACGGACCGAGGATGTAAAAAATGTATGGGGTAGTGATATTCCTTATCTAAAGAGTGTAGAAGATAAATATGAATCGGGCAAGTCGTACAACTATAATTGGGAAATAACATTAACAGCAAGTAAAATAAAGGAAATAATGTTAGGCAGAGGATATGATTTAGGGGATATAACAGGAGTGAACATAACAAAAACCTCAGATGCAGGAAGGGTTATAGAGCTTGTTATAAGCGGAACAAAAGGACAAAGGGTATACAAGCTTGACGGGTGTAGAACTGTTTTCGGTTTCAACAGTCAATGGTACACCATTGAAAGTGACGGAGCCATACCTGTAAAAAATGCAGATAATAATGTAGTTCAAACTCAGCTTGCAGCAAAAAAGGTAATGACGGCCGATGGAATTAAGGATTTGAATGTGAAGAACGGGCAAATTACTGTAATTGGTTCTGAAGAAGTAAAAAGTACAGTATCCGGTGCTACTCAGAGTTATAAATTTGTAGGTAAGGGATGGGGACATGCAGTGGGTATGAGTCAGAACGGTGCGATGGGAATGGCTAAGGAGGGTTTTACATATGAACAGATTCTTACTCATTATTTCCAGCGCACGGTAATTCAATGATTAAATGAATTTGCCCCCTTGTAAACATTGTTAAATTAATGTATTATTTAAATTCATAGATGAAAAATATTGATGCATAAATATTGTTTTTGTACAGGAAAAGGAAAAATATGAATGTAAAAGAATTTTATTATGACTTACCTGAAGAATTGATTGCACAAGAGCCCATTTTAAATAGGGATATGTCAAGGCTTATGGTTCTTCATAAAGACTCAGGCAATATTGAACACAAAATATTTAAGGATATTAAAGAATACTTATCTGAGGGCGATTGCCTTGTTTTAAATGATACAAGAGTTATACCGGCCAGGCTCTATGGTGAAAAGGAAGGAACCGGGTCAAAGATAGAGTTCGTTCTTTTGAAGAGGATTAACGGGGATATATGGGAGGTTATATTAAAGCCTGGACGAAAAGCCAAAGTAGGAAGCAGATTCAGCTTCGGTGAAGGTATTTTAAAGGCTGAAGTCATTGAAATTATTGAAGAAGGAAATAGGTTGGTAAGATTTGAATATGATGGAATTTTTGAGCATATATTAGACAAGGTAGGGCTTATGCCTTTACCCCCTTATATTACCAAGAGACTTACAGATTCGGAACGATATCAGACTGTATATTCGAGAAAAAAAGGCTCAGCAGCAGCACCCACAGCCGGTTTGCATTTTACCAGGGAGCTCATGAGGGAAATAAGTGAAATGGAAGTTAACATTGTATATGTTACACTTCATGTGGGATTAGGAACTTTCAGGCCTGTAAAGGTTGAAAACATTACTGAACATCATATGCATTCGGAGTATTATACTATTAGTGAGGATTCCTGCAATATTATTAACAATGCAAAGGAAAAAGGGAAAAATATTATAGCTGTAGGTACAACCAGTGTAAGGGTTTTAGAGACAGTGGGAGATTTGTCGGGGAAGGTGTTTCCCGGAAGAGGTAATACCGATATTTTTATTTACCCCGGATATAAATTTAAGGTTGTTGATAAAATAATAACAAATTTCCATCTTCCGGAATCTACTCTTATTATGCTTATTAGTGCCTTTGCAGGTAAGGAAAAGGTTTTGAATGCATACCAGGAAGCAATAAAGGAAAGATACAGGTTTTTCAGCTTTGGTGATGCCATGATGATTTTGTAAAATTTTACAAAGATGTTAATTTTATGACATTATAATAAAGATATTATGAAGATATTATGAAGATATTATGAGGATAATATGTTGATATTATGATGATTAAAAAATATGGTTTAGAAAAATTTTAAGAAATATTAATTACAGATTTTAGGCGGTGCAATATGTCAGCAGTAAGATACGAATTGATAAAAAAGTGCGGCCAAACGGGTGCACGGTTAGGAAGGGTGCATACTCCCCATGGATCCTTTGATACACCTGCTTTTATGCCTGTAGGTACGCAAGCTACGGTTAAGGGAATGTCACCTGAAGAACTCAAGGGTATAAATGCTCAGATAATATTAAGCAACACATATCACTTGTACATGCGACCGGGAGAGGACATTGTAAAGGAAGCAGGAGGGCTTCACAGCTTTATGAACTGGAACAGACCCATACTGACAGACAGTGGAGGCTTCCAGGTATTCAGCTTAAGTGATTTGAGGGATATAAAGGAAGAAGGGGTTACATTCAAATCCCATATTGATGGTTCCAAGCACTTCATAACACCTGAAAAAGCCATTGAAATTCAAAACGACCTTGGAGCAGACATAATAATGGCCTTTGATGAATGCATACCGTATCCATGTGAATTCGAATATGCCAAGAAATCTCTGGAAAGGACTACAAGATGGGCCAAAAGGTGCAAGGAGACCCATAAAAATACAGATAAACAAGCTCTTTTCGGAATAGTGCAGGGTGGTATTTATAAGCAACTGCGGCAGCAAAGTGCAACAGAGCTTTTGGAGCTGGATTTCCCCGGTTATGCAATAGGGGGGTTAAGCGTCGGCGAGCCTGCACAGGACATGTATGACATGCTTGATTGTACTGTTCCGCTGCTTCCTGAAGACAAGCCCAGATATCTTATGGGTGTGGGAAGTCCTGATTACCTTATTGAGGGTACAATAAGAGGTATAGATATGTTTGACTGTGTGCTTCCTACAAGGATTGGAAGAAACGGCACCGTTCTTACATCACGCGGTAAAATGATAATCAGGGATGCAAAATATGCAAGGGATTTCTCACCAATGGATCCCGAATGTGACTGCTATGCATGCCGCAACTTTTCAAGAGCATACATAAGACATCTATTAAAAGCAGGAGAAGTACTTGGAATAAGACTTACAACCTGGCACAACCTGAGGTTTTTATTAAAACTTATGGAGAACGTTAGAAAAGCAATTATGGATGATAGGCTTAAAGATTACAGAAATGAATTTTTTGAAGCCTTTGGATATTAAGTATTCCATATTAAATACGATTAATCTTTTACATTTATCTTCTGCTAAATGTAAGATTAATAACGTATTTAATGTATAATCATTCCATAATATAAAAATAAATTAATAAGTATACTTAAGGAGGTTTAAGATGGAAGCGTATTCAGGTTTAATTATGATTATACCTATGCTTGTGGTATTTTATTTCATGATAATTTTACCGCAAAAGAAAAGGGACAAAAAGACAAGGGAAATGCTTAATGCTTTAAAAGTAGGTGATGACATCATTACAATCGGTGGAATTGCAGGAAAGATAGTAAATATCAAGGATGATGAGCTTACAATTGAAACAAGCATAAAGAGAACAGAAATTCTAATTATGAGATGGGCTGTAAAGGAGATACTTAAATCGGCTGAAATATAAGAATATCTCAGTCCTTATTTCCTATACATTAAAAAACTGTTCTAATATAATGTACTTTCAAATAAATTATTATAAGAGTAACAAATATTGACTTTTATTTGGAGCTTTTATATATGATGAATTTGGAGGTATATTATGTCAAGGATTAGCAGACAGAATATTAGGGAAGTTATAAAAGATCACATGACTTTAGCATCAATTATAAAGGGTATTGTAATTTCATTTTTTATAACGATACCTTTTTTTGCTGCTTTTGCTTTAGCACTAACCTATACTGATTTTCCGGAAAAGTATATCTCATCTTCAGTAATAATAACTACGATTATAAGCATAATAGTTGCAGGATCAACTGCAACAAGCAGGATTAATAAAAAGGGATGGGTAAATGGAGCGGTAGTAGGAGTTGTTTATATGTTGATACTATATCTTCTAAGCAGCATTTCATTCAATGACTTTACAATAACAAGGTATTGCGTTACTATGCTAATAATAGGCATTCTTTCAGGATCTATAGGAGGAATAATAGGAGTTAATCTAAAGCACAACAGTGGCAGGAAGAAAGTAAAGGCATAATAATTAATAATATCACTATTAATTATTACTAAAGATTTTAAAAAAAACTTCTCAAGAAAATTAAAATGTGTTAGAATACTATAGAGTAAAAAAGACATAGGAGGAATACTGATGAAACACATTAAGACGTTAAACGGTTCTAACCTGAAAGACAGTGTTAAAAACGGCGGTTGTGGAGAATGTCAGACATCATGCCAGTCTGCATGCAAGACATCCTGTACAGTAGCTAATCAAAGCTGCCAGAAAAAATAAGCTTTAATTTACAAAACAAGCTTCCGTACCGGAAGTTAATTTAGGTTATTTCAAAGTACATAGCATACCGATTATGAGTATGAGGTACATCGGTGTGTTCGCTTTAAAGTGGAAGGTGATATATTGTCTCACTTTCCACTTTTTGAATGTATGAATATGGGTCAAAAAGAAGTTGAGGCGGGAGTTGAATTTATTTTTATGATTCACAGGTTTAAAATGTTTGGAACAAATATTGTTGCAGATGTGAGCAGCGGGTCTGTTCATGTTTTTGACGATATATCTTATGATGTGCTTGATTATTACAGGGATTTTTCCAAAGAGGAAATTGTGGACAGGCTAACTTCAAAATATCCAAAGGAAGCAGTTGAGGAAGCCATTGATGAAATAGATGAACTATGCAAAAAGGAACTTCTATTCTGTCCTGACGTATATGAGCAATTTATTCCTCAATGGGATAAAGAGCCTTTGGTTAAAGCATTGTGCATTCATATTTCACACGACTGCAATCTTAGATGCAAGTATTGCTTTGCTTCCACAGGAGATTTTGGCGGCAAGAGATCCATGATGAGCCCTGAAACGGGAAAGAAAGCTATAGACTTCCTCATTAGAGAATCAGGTAACAGAAAAAATCTTGAACTGGATTTCTTTGGCGGAGAGCCCATGATGAATTTCAATACCATCAAAGAAATAGTTGAGTATGCTAAGAGTATTTCTTCCAAACATAATAAAAAATTCAAATTCACACTTACTACAAATGCTCTTCTATTAAAGGAGGAACATAAGGAATTTATTAACAACAATATTCAGAATATAGTTTTAAGTATTGACGGCAGGGAAGAAACCAATGACAGGATGAGGTACAAGGTTGACGGAAGCGGATCATATAAGGATATAATAGGCAAGATAAAGGATATGGCTGATTCAAGAAACCAGGATAACTATTATGTAAGAGGTACCTTTACAAGAGAAAATTTGGATTTTTCCAATGATGTACTGCATCTTGCCGATGAAGGCTTCAAGCAGATATCGGTTGAGCCTGTGGTAGCAGCAAAAGATACCGGTTATGATATACGCGAGGAAGACCTTAATACTTTGTACGATGAGTACGAAAAACTGTCTTATGAATATGTAAAACGCAGTAAGGAAGGAAAATGGTTTAATTTTTTCCATTTCATGATAGATTTGGAGCAGGGGCCTTGCATTGCAAAGAGGCTAAGGGGTTGCGGCTCCGGTCATGAGTATATGTCTATAACACCGGAGGGTGACATCTATCCCTGCCACCAGTTTGTCGGGATGGAAGAATTCAAAATGGGTAATGTGTATGATGAGTCAATGTTTAAGGAAACCCAGAACAGGTTCATGAAATCCAATGTATATACAAAGGAAGATTGCAGGAAGTGCTGGGCTAAATTTTACTGTAGCGGTGGATGTGCAGCAAATGCATACCAGTTTAACGGCGATATAAATATTCCTTACAGAATTGGATGCGAGCTTGAGAAAAAGAGAGTGGAGTGTGCACTCTGGATCAAAACTCAAATTTAGAATTATGTGGTATTAAAAGAAAGTTTTTGTGCAAAATATTGTTAAGAATATTAATAGTAATTTTGGTAAATGAAATAATTACATGGTCTTAATAACTTAAAAAGTATTGACGAAAAGGCTTTTAAAATTATATAATATCGTCATGCGGACAAGTTTAAAAGGGGGAATTTTACAGATGAAAGGTAAGGACTTGGTCAAATTCTTTGCAGTTGTTGCTGTAATTGCAATTATGACCTATTTAGCTTTTGCACCTAATGGTACAGAGATTCCTGGAATTGGGACAATACCTAGTGCATATGACATACGTCAGGCTGCAGATTTAAAAGGTGGAATTGATGCATTACTTGCTCCAAAAGACAAAGATGGAAAAGCATATGAACCAACCAATGATGAGCTTAATCAGGCAAAATCAATAATTGAGCACAGACTTGATGCTAAGGGTGTACTTGACAGGGTTGTTGCAGTTGATTACAGCAAGAAAAGACTTACTGTGCAGATCCCTTTGAAAAAGGGTACAACCATAGAAGATCCCGGTAGTACCATAGAAGATCTCGGTAAAATGGCATTGCTTACATTCAGAGAAATAGATGAAACCAAGGCCGCAGCTGGTGAGCTCGTTGCTGTAAGCGGTGATCCCATATTAGAAGGTAAAAACGTAAAAAAAGCACATTATCAGCAGGATCCACAAGATGGAAGCCATGATGTTGCAATTGAATTGGATGATGAAGGTACAAAGAAGTTTGCTGAAGCAACAAGCAGACTTATAAATAAAAGAATAGGTATATTCATGGATGATATGCTTTTGTCTGCACCAAATGTTAGGGTTGCCATAACAGATGGAAAGTGTGTAATAGAAGGACAGGACACTGTAGAAGAGGCTGTAAGGCTTGCACAGGATATTCAGGCAGGTGCTATGCCGTTTAAGCTTGATGCAGAGAGTACAAGTTCCATAAGCCCTATACTCGGTTCAAATGCCCTTAGTGTAGGTATAACATCAGGTATTGTTGCATTTATATTGGTGTGTTTGTTTATGCTTTTATTCTACAGGCTGCCGGGAACACTTGCTTGTATAGCACTTCTCGGTCATACTGTAATGCAGCTTTTGGCTATATCATGGTTAAACATTACAATGTCTTTACCCGGTATTGCGGGTATTATTCTTTCAATAGGTATGGGGGTTGATGCCAACGTAATCATATTTGAAAGGGTAAAGGAAGAGATTGCAAGCGGTAAAACATTGCGTTCTGCAATAGATGTGGGCTTTAAAAGAGCATTCACTGCGGTATTGGATGGAAATAGTACAACTTTGATATCAGCAGCTGTTCTCTTATACTTCGGAACAGGACCAATAAAGTCATTCGCATATACTCTCATAGTGGGAGTTATACTTAGCTTCCTTACAGCTGTAACTGCTTCAAGAATAATGCTGCAGTCAGTAGCAGGATTAAATATTGCTAAGCACAAATGGCTTTACGGCGTGAAAGGAGTGAAGGAACAGAATGGTTGATATAATTGGAAAAAGATATTGGTTCTTTGGATTATCTATTTTGGTAATACTTGCAGGTGTAGTGGGATACTTTGTACATGGCGGTTTTAACCTTGATATACAGTTTGAAGGCGGATCTATAATATCATTGCAAATGGAAGACGGCAATTTTGATACTGCAAAGGCAGAGGAAGAAGTTTCAAAGGCAATAAATAAAAAGGTTACTGCACAGAAGTCAGAAACAGCTGCAAGTGAAGGAAAAGAAAAAATACACATGCTGGTTTTGAATGTTGCAGAAAAAAAGCAAAGTCTTTCAAGTGAAGAGTTATCAAAAGTTGTGGACACTGTAAATAAAAACTTTACAATTAAAAAGGATACACAGCCTGAAATAAGAAATGTATCTCCTTTTATTGGTGAAGAACTATTAAGATCTGCATTGTGGTCTGTATTTATAGTTTCTATTCTGATTATACTATATATTTGGTTCAGATTTAGGACAATGTCAGGAGGACCTTCAGCAGGAGTTTTTGGTGTTGTAGGACTAATACATGATGCACTGGTAATGATATCTGTGTATGCAATCTTTAACATACCGGTAAACGAATCCTTTATCGCGGCCATATTAACCATTTTGGGTTATTCAATGAATGATACCATCGTTATTTATGACAGAATAAGAGAGAATAGCAGGCTTTCAAGAAAGACACCTATTGCTGAGCTTGCAAACGCAAGTATCATTCAGACATTGAGAAGAACTATCAATACTACAGTGACAGTATTGATAAGCGTAATAACAGTGTATGCATTTGCTGCCTACTATAATATCGAGTCGGTAAAAGTATTTACTTTACCTCTTATAGTTGGTATGGTAAGCGGTTGTTATTCATCAATATTCATAGCAACTCCGTTATGGGTAATGTGGAAACAGCGTGAGGCTAAAAAACCAACAGTTTCTAAAGCTTAATGATTATTATTTTATTATATAAAATGCCGGTTATATGACCGGCATTTTTAAATGTGCGAAAATTGTGTGTGATACCTTGATATCTATATTAAATACGATTAATCTTTTACATTTATCTATCGCAAAATTCCGTTAAAGCGTTCGTTATTTTGCTCTGCTAAATGTAAGATTAATAACGTATTTAATCTAGGAAATAATAATCTTGTCAATATGTGATATTTGTGTTATTGTAATTATTATTCGGCGGTATCATAACTGAACTGCACGGAAGAAGTAAACATTATTTTTACAAGCTGCTTTGAGCCCTAAGGGACAGAGACAGGTCAAGCTAAAAAACATGCTTTATTTAGCCATCCTGTTTTTGGGATGGCTTTTATAGTTTGTAGATATATCAGGGAGATGTAATATGAACAAATATTTTACTACAAAGGATTTTGCACAAGCCAAAAAGGATGGAAGAAAAATAACAATGCTAACTGCTTACGATTATTCAACAGCTAAGATAATTGATGAGGCAGGAGTTGACTGCATACTGGTTGGAGATTCGCTTGGAATGGTATTGCTTGGATATGAAGATACTACAAAGGTTACTGTTGAAGATATGATACATCATACAAAAGCTGTTGTAAGAGGAACAAAGCATGCAATGGTAATAAGTGATTTACCGTTTGCTTCTTATCATACAGGTGTAAATGACTGCGTGAGAAATGCTTCAAGGCTGGTGTCGGAGGGAGGCTGTAAGGCCATTAAGCTTGAAGGCGGAGAAGATTTCAAAGATGAAATAAAGGCAATAAAAAGGGCCGGTATACCGATAATGGGGCATTTAGGTTATACTCCACAGTCTATAAATATATTTGGAGGGCACAAAGTGCAGGGAAAAAATATAGAAAGTGCAAGAAAGCTGATTAAGGATGCTTTAGCTATTCAGGAAGCTGGAGTATTTTCAGTTGTCCTTGAGTGTATACCAATGAAGCTTGCTGCTCTAATAAGCGAGAAGCTGAGTATTCCCACCATTGGCATAGGTTCCGGTCCCGAGTGCGACGGACAGGTATTGGTTATACATGATGTTGTGGGATTATGTAGGGATTTTAGTCCTAAACACGCTAAAAGGTACTCAAATGCAGGTGATATTATAGAACAGTCTGCAAAAGACTATATTAATGATGTATCAAATAAGGCTTTTCCAACAGAAAGCAATACATTCAAAATAGATGATGAGGTTATAGATATATTAAGGGGAGAGTTTTAAATGCGAGTTATAGAGAAAATAAAGGATTTAAAAGCTGTTATAAGATCACAAAAATCTTTAGGCAAAATGATAGGATTGGTTCCTACAATGGGCTATCTTCATGAAGGACATATGTCATTGGTTAAAGCATCAAGGGAAGAGAATGATTTCACAATTATGAGTATTTTTGTAAATCCAACACAGTTTGGGCCAAATGAAGACTTTGATAGCTATCCCAGGGATATGGCAAGAGATACAAAGCTGGCTGAAGCAGCTGGGGTTGATGTTATATTTGCACCGACAAAGGATGAAATGTATCCGGAAGGCTACAAAACATATGTTGATGTTGCGGACATTACCAATGTGCTGTGCGGAAAATCACGTCCAGGGCATTTTAAAGGAGTAACAACAGTAGTAGCCAAGCTCTTTAATATTGTTGAGCCGGACAAAGCCTATTTCGGTCAAAAAGATGCTCAACAGGTGATTGTTTTAAAAAAGATGGTGAAGGACTTGAATATGAACCTTGAAATAGTTACATGCCCTATAGTAAGGGAAAGTGACGGACTTGCAATGAGTTCTAGAAATACGTATCTTTCCAATGAGGAACGCAGTGGGGCATTGATTTTATCCCAGTCACTTTTTGAAGCAGAAAAGCTTATAAAGGACGGAGAAAGAGACGTTGCTAAAATATTTGGGTATTTAGAAAATAGAATATCCCAGGTAGAGCTTGCAGAAATTGATTATGTTGAAATTACAGACATTGATAACTTGAAAAGTGTTGAGTATATAGAAGGAAAAGTTCTCATTGCATTAGCTGTAAGGTTTGGCAGGACAAGACTTATAGATAATGTAATTGTGGAGGTGTAAAATATGTATGTTACTTTGATGAAATCAAAAATACATCGAGCAAAGGTTACTGAGGCAAATCTTGATTATGTAGGCAGTATAACAATAGATGAAGATCTTATGGATGCAGCTGATATAATGAGAAACGAAAAGGTGCAAATCGTAGACAATAATAATGGAAACAGATTTGAAACTTATGTTATTCCGGGCAAACGAGGAAGCGGAATGATTTGTTTAAACGGTGCCGCAGCAAGGCTTGTACATCCGGGAGATATTATAATAATTATTTCATACGGTATTTTTGAAAGGAAAGAGGCTTTAAATTTTACTCCACAGATAATATTTGTTGATGAAAATAATAATGTTAAAGAGATAAAGGGAGAAGAGGAGCACGGGCATATTTACCAATCATAGAGATTGGTAAATATGCCTTTAGCCTTAAGATCTTTTATTAAATAGATAATCTAGAATCAAGCCTCCAATTACTGCTTCTGCCAGTATTGTAAAGCTGTTCTTAACCAATGTTCTTGCAACAAGCTCATAGAATAAATCCTTGTCTAGGAAGAAGTGATTACAGATTATGAGTATTGCTCCTAAAATAAGTAATATAAGCGATATTATAGATCCTGCTTTGATTATAATTTTATTTGTTTTTCCTAAATTATTAAATTCGGATTTAATTTTTTCTATATTTTTTGTCATATTAAAGTACATTGGACTAACCCCCATCTAAGATATCACCTTTATGTTAACATAATATCTCAATGTTCTTCAATGATTAATATTTTCCTATGTTTGAAGAATCGTCAATTCAAATGTATAAATTCAGTTATTATATATATCGGTTTTTTAATGGGAGTTATTATTAATATTGGTAGGACAATCTTTTTAATATGCAACATTTTTTGTCGAATTTTTAAGGTAATAGTGCGTAAAGTGTTGAAAATAGTGGGTTTTCAGCGAAATGTTTTTGTTTAAAATATACTGAAAATAATATATAATTTTATATATTAATAACCATTATTTATGCTATTTATTTTACTAAGGAGGAACGCATATGATTAAAAAGTATTTGCAGAGAAAGATCAATATTAATACTGATATTACAAATGAAGAAAGAAATGAAAAGATGGAAATAGAATACTATTTGTTGGAAAGTGATAGTTCAGGTTCTGACGCAGCTTATGGACAAAAAGTATATGGCATAGAAATTATCAAAAAAACTGAAGAAGATGAAATTGAATCTGAATTTGTAAGGAATCTATCAACAAGTGCTGACAGAGTCAACAGTATACTTGATAAGATGGTAAAAAACTCTGTAACACCTGTAGCATTGCCATTTGTTTTGGATGATTTGATTGGAGTATGAGTTGTAGAATGAAGAATTCATGGTTCAGAATTCAGAAATCTTGAGTTCTGAATCCCGAATTCTGATTGCCAAATCTTGAATCTCCAATCCTGACTCCGAAATTCTGAATCCTAAACCAAAACCCGAATTCTTGAGTTCCCATCCCCGAACCCTGAGTCCAAAATCCTGAATCCAGAATTCTAAACCTTCCTAATTATATTAAATACGTTATTAATCTTACATTTAGCGGAGCAAAATAACGAACGCTTTAACGGAATTTTGCGATAGATAAATGTAAAAGATTAATCGTATTTAATTAGATCACTTTTTATCTCCATTAAATCATAATCAAAGGTAACAAAAAATCCCTCTAGTGTAAGAGTGTGCAAAAAACTTGAATATTTAAGATATTAATGGTATAGTATATAATAATTTTATCGTAATATTACACTAAAGCCTTGTAAAGTAAAGGAGATGTGTCTTATGACAATCCGGCAAGAATACGAGTCCTTTGAAGAAAAACTTTTATCTGAGTTTGCTACAAAAAGCAGTAAATCAAAAGGCAGGGAAAAAGGAGAAGAAAAGTGTTCTGTCAGGACGGATTTCCAGAGGGACAGGGATAGGATAATATACAGTAAGGCGTTTAGACGCTTGAAGCATAAGACGCAGGTTTTTATATCTCCTGAGGGGGATCATTACAGGACAAGATTAACCCATACACTGGAGGTTTCACAAATTGCTCGTACATTAGCCAGAAGTCTAAGGCTTAATGAAGATCTTACAGAGGCTATTGCTTTAGGGCATGATTTGGGGCATACACCCTTTGGGCACTCAGGTGAAATGGTTCTAGACAAGGTTTGTCCCCATGGTTTTAAGCATAACGAGCAAAGTCTTCGAGTTGTTGATATTCTAGAGAGGGAAGAAGGTCTCAACCTTACATGGGAGGTAAGAGACGGTATAAGGAATCATACCGGAAAAAATATAGCCTCCACTTTGGAAGGACAATTAGTAAAATTTGCTGACAGGATTGCTTATATAAATCATGATATTGAGGATGCAATCCGGGGAAAGGTACTTACTGAAGATGTACTGCCAAAGGAATGTGTAAAGGTATTAGGTAAAAGTTCAAGTAAAAGAATAAACAATATGATTATAAATATTATTGAAAACAGTGCCAATAAGGGTAGGATTTCAATGAGTGAAGAGTTTCAAAAGGCCAAGGATGAACTGAGGCAATATATGTTCGAGAATGTGTACGTAGGCTCAGTAGTTAAAAAAGATGAGATTAAAGCACAGAATATAGTAGCGGAGCTATATCGTTACCTTGTGCAAACACCTGAGCATATTCCTAAAGAAATGGCAAAATGGCTGGACAAATATGGAGTTGACAGAGTTGTGTGCGACTATGTAGCAGGTATGACAGACAGATATGCAGTTAAAAAATTTCATGATTTATTTATTCCGGAGTCATGGAGATTTTAATGAAGACTTTAATAATGAAAAAAATTTTAAAAATGATTATATTTTTTAAATAAATTGGGCTAGAAGGTATATGATTGTAAAAATTAAGCAAAAATATAACTGTATCTATTAAATACGTTATTAATCTTACATTTAGCAGAGCAAAATAACGAATGCTTTACCGGAATTTTGCGATAGATAAATGTAAAAGATTAATCGTATTTAATAGTTGTCAAAGAGAAATATTTTATTTATGGGTTTACAAAAGTGTAAAATTATTAAAAATTGATTCCACTGCAATAACTCCTGTTAAAAACAGGTAATATCGATCTTTGAAAACTTCGCAAAACTATTGAAACTACTGGACTTCAAGGCGTTTTTGCGATATACTGTATGTAGAAAAATACT
>Ga0255341_1004377_pt1 | contig 14917 bp, 12 predicted proteins | sample wastewater_treat_8_FD_192418 | JGI IMG/M metagenome (GOLD analysis project Ga0255341, IMG submission 192418) | Wastewater microbial communities from Lulu Island WWTP, Vancouver, Canada - plant12 | ecosystem: Engineered > WWTP > Wastewater > Unclassified | place: Canada: Vancouver, British...
GAGGTGTTGCTGTCGGTGGCGTCATAGAGCATTTTGGAGTTGATGCCGCGGCCCCCGATGAAGTCGCGGCGGAGCTCTTCACTCAGGGGTTCGTAGTGGACCGACCCGGCTGTAAGGTCTATGCGTATTATTTTCCCCATCCATCCGTACATGCGCTATCTCCTTTGGCTGTTGCTGTCTACCTATCATGTAACCAGTCAGCGGAGGCATTGTCAAATGAAAAATATCTAGGAAATCCATGCGGAATTTTGTATAAATGCCGTGCCTTGGGCGGGGACTCTTTTTGTTGCTTAAATTATGGGATTACGCTATAAAAAATCGCCCGTTCGGATGAGGTTGCCAGAATTGAGATTGCGCGCGTTTAAAATCACGCCAAACATATTTGCAATTTCTGTAGGAGCGCCTTCAGGCGCGATTCATTCACGGCTGAAAGCCGCTCCTGCCGGTTATTAATAGTGATGAGAGGAGAACCATCCGGCGGCCGGTAAAATGTCGGAATTGAACCTGCATGAATCTAATTTCAAGGAGGTAGGCAGGTATGAGAAGCGCAAAAAAATGTGTGGGACTGTTTTTGATCGTGTCTTCCGTTACGGTGTGTTCAGGCCTGTATGCGGCCCAGGAGGCGCCGAAGCCCGTAACCGCACCCGCCGCACCGGCGGAGGCGAAAAGCATTGATGCAACTGCAACCTATGAAAGCAATCATCCGGCAATCGAGCCGGGCCTTGCCTGCAATGACTGCCATGAGATTAAACTCGACGCCAACACCACCGCCACCCAGCTCTGGCTTTCCGGGGAGTGGGGGGCAAGAAAGGCGGGCGAAGGCATCATGTCCAGGGAGCAGGTGTGGCAGGAGATCGTGAAGGTGATCGGCGGCAAAAAGATGGACTCCAAGACCTATGTGCTGGGCACGAGCATGAATAATGTCCCCCTGACCACAACTGCGGAGTTTACCCTTGACCCTGAAAAGAAGGCGCTTTACGGATTCCATGAGCAGGGAACCGAAAAGCTCGTCCACATCAGGAACAATCCCCAGGTAAGCCTCAACTTCCACGAAGAGTTCACCGGCTTCTCCGGAAATTATCTCTGTTGTCAGATACGGGGACGCGCGGAGCTGCTTGACGGGACCAGTCCCGAGTTTGAGCAGATTATGATTAATTTTCTCCCGTATGAAGAAGGCGCCCGTGTTCCCAAGGATGCGACGCCGCAGCAGCGGGAAGAGCATCTGGCAAAATGGAGACAGGGGGTGAAGAACAGCTTCTTCATCAGCAAAATAACCGTTGACCGCATAACCATCATCTCCCGGGAATTCGCCAAGCAGGGCTTCAGGATGGCGCAGCGCTGGGAGCGTCAGCCATGAGTCTTTTGGCGAAGATGAAAAAATGTCTTGGGCAGATGGCGTTGCAGGAAGTGTCCATCGACCCGTCGATGAAAAAAATTGAAGCGGAGGGGGGCGCCATAGAGCTTTCCCTGCTTAAGGCTGATAAAATAGAGAAAGTCACCTTTTCAACCATCACCCTTCATGAAGCATCGGTTTCGGAGGCATCGCTTTTGGCCTGGCCTGAAGACGGCAATAATCTTCCTCTCTTCTGGTGCAATCTCACCCGGATGCCGGGCATGAATATCTTCATCAATGATTTTACACCGATGACCGATCTCGTGCTCTATCCCCAGTACGGCGAGCGCTATCTCGACGATCTGCTGTTGGTAAAAAGCGCCGCGGCGGAAGCGCTGAAGGAAGGCATGGTGGATAAATCCTTTACCCTCTCAACCAAAACTGCCTGGGCGCTTTCTCCCCACTGCACTGTTTTTTCCCTGGCGGATGAGGCGGTGCCCAGGCTCGGTTCGATTATCGAGGAATATTGCAAGCTCTATGTGAAACTGTGGCAGGATGCGGCAAAAATTGAGAACAGTGAGGAGCGGCAATTCTCTCAAAAGAAAAAAGCGGCGGTCCGGAAGATGATGAAGGAAAACGATCCCGGCTACTACTTCATGGTCAATCTTTTCGGCCGGGAAACCACCAGTAAAGTATTTGACTTTGTTTTTTAGCTTGTGGTATACGCTATTAAGAATTTGTCTCTCGGGAATTTAGAAGGCCGGCAGGAGCGGCTGTAAGCCACGCATGCATCGCGCCTAAGGGCGCTCCAGCCGAAGCTTCAAATAGATTCGTTGGAATCAAGCACATTGGGATTCACATGTACCCCCGGGAAGTAACATCCTACATTATCTACTCCTCACCCGCAGGCACCACCCGTCATGTGGCTATGACCATAGCAGGCACCATCAAAGAAATGGGGTCACATGCGCATGTGTGGGATCTAGGCAACAGAAGTGACGCTTCAGCAGTGGAAAAGCAAACGCAAGAGCTGTCGAAGGACTGCTGTATCTGGATCGGCACACCTGTTTATGCGGGACATGCAGTTCCTTCCGTCACCAGTTTTCTTTCCCGCCTCCCTCAAGGCAATGGAAGCTATGTTGTGCCTTTTGTTACCTGGGGTGCGGTTACCAGTGGCGTAGCGCTCCATGAAATGGGAACGATGCTATCCGCGAAAGGATATATGCTTTTGGGAGCGGCCAAAATCGGTGCGGTGCATTCGATGTTGCTGCAATGCAAAAATCCTTTGGGAGTGGGGCATCCTGATGCCCGGGATGATATGATGGTGAAAAATCTGGTTGAAGCAGTCAGCTCGAAAATCCACTCCGGCAGCCCGCAGCCATTATCGCTTCAACAGTTGAATTACCAGCCCGGGGAAGTACAGGAATGGCTGCAAAAAGCGAACATAGGGGCGGCAAAAAAAATGCTCCCGCCGCTAAAACTGATTGAAGATAAATGTACCCGCTGCGGGATCTGTGAAAAAGAATGCCCGGCCGATGCTATCAGGCTGGACCCGTATCCCCGTTTTGGTGACGCGTGTTTCATGTGTTACAACTGTTATCGCGCATGCGAAGAGCAGGCCATTGCCTGTGATCTATCGCCCGTGGAAAAAGTGCTCAAAGAAAAGTCAGCCCAAAACCAGGAACTCCCGCTGACCCAGATATTTTTCTGAATAAGTATTGGTTTTTGAATCGTTAGCTGCTGTAACTCTCCAGCCTTTCATTTCCGTACATTTCCAGCCATTCACTTTTGGGTACCTCTAAAAATTCACCATATAACCTCTTTCTGTCATTCCCGCGAAAGCAGGAATCCATAAAAAACAAACACATGGATTCCCCGATCAAGTCGGGGAATGACAAGAAAATGAATTATTAGAGGTTCACTTTTTTATTCCCAGACTAACTGAGACTTTCTGTTCGCCTCGAATTGCGGATGCATGCCTTTTTCTGTATGAAATACTTTGCCAGGAAAGTCATTGTGCTTTATTATGCTGGAAAGGAATATGTTTAATAAGATGAAGGACGGCATGCTAATACTTATAAAGTTTAATCGTCTGCCTGCCGAAATTTAATTCATTGCTGGTAACCCGGTTGGAGCTGATCAAAGTGATCTCTAAATCTGCGTTCGTTATCATGTTACTGCTTACCGTGTTTTGCGCCTCCGGCTATCCAGCCGGTTTTCTGGTGTATAACCAGGATGCAACTTCAGTAGCCATGGGGAATGCTTTCACGGCGATTGCCGACAACCCTTCGGCGGTGTTTTACAATCCTGCCGGCATGAACCAGTTAGAGGGTACACAAATTAGATCCGGGTTTCAGGTAATTGTTCCTGATACCTCATTCAAAGGGGCTGACAGTGGTCATACCACCGATATGCACGATAAAATCTCCATTCCCGTGACGGGGTTCATCACTCACAAGGTAAATGATAAGATTAGCATAGGTGGTGGTATTTTTACGCCATTCGGGCTTGTGACCGAATGGCCGAGCCGCTGGGAAGGTGATGGCGTATCGACCTATTCAGCCTTGAGAACCTTTTTCGTAAACCCCGCCGTTTCCATACAGGTGCACCCACGGCTTTCACTTGCCGCTGGGATTGACTACGTCTATTCTGATTTTAAGATAAGACGTTCAATCAACCTGGATCAAATAACCGGGATACCGATCGGGCTGGCTCTGGGAAAAATAACGCTGGATGGTTTTGATGATTCCTGGGGATATAATCTGGGGATGCTTTTTCACATTAATGATACCTGGACCCTGGGACTTGCCTATCGAAGCAAAGTGAATCTTGAATTCGACGGACATGCGCAGTATCGAATGCGTCCTTTGTTGCGGGGATTATTTCCCCCCACGGACATATCTCCCCGCATCGAACTGCCGCCGCTGGTTTCAGGACAGATTGCCGCACGCTTTGGCGGCAAATGGACTGTGGCAACCGGATTTTTATGGACAGGCTGGTCCGTCTATGATGAACTGACGCCAAAATTCAGAAATGATTTTCTTATTCCCCCCAGCATGAAATCATCGCCGCAGGACTGGAAGGACGTGACCACATTTCTTCTGGGGGTTGAATATGATTTAAATCAGACTTGGGTTCTGCGGGGAGGTTACATTTTCGATCAAACACCTGTTCCCGAAAGAACGCTCAGCCCCATGGTTCCTGATTCGGATAGCCACCTTTTTAGCGCAGGTATTGGATATGAACATGATAATATCTCCGTCGATATGGCAAGTATGCTGATGTTTTTTAAGGACCGGCATACGCGCAGAAATATTGATGGATTGAATGGTGAATACACTTCCACAACTGTTACATTCCTTGCAAGTCTGACCTACCGTTTTTAAATAAAATCTCCTGATTTGGCAACTTCTACCCATCCTTTTAGAATAAAAAAACCAATAATCCCCTGTATATTGTTGATATCATCATAAAACATGCTTTATAATGGAATAGATGCCTATATATATTAAAATACGGCATTAAGTTTTCCCCTTAATTCATTACAATTACTGATTATTTGTTTGACAAAAATTTTTTTATCCTGATAATACCTCTCATAGGTATTATCAGGATAAATTTTTCGTTGGAGGTTCCTAATGGGGTTTTCCACCAAAGAGCTTCTTGAGAAAGTTGCTGTTTCTGAAGCGACTTTGAGAAGATGGATTTACGAACAAAGACGCATACCAGAGCTATCGAATGTAAAAAGAGACTGGCGGGGATGGCGCATTTGGGAAGAAAAGCATGTGGATGCTATTATGAAATATAAAAAGAGCAAAATGAATGAAAGCTAACAATCAGTATAGCGCTTTTTAAATCCCATTCTCTTGGAATTTAAGTGTTTTCGAAAGGGGTACATATGAAGAATAGGGTTGTAATTACAGGTGTTGGAGTAATAGCTCCCAACGGCATTGGGAAAGACGAGTTTTGGAAGGCTCTACGCGAAGGGAAATCAGGTATTAAAAAGATTGCAAGGTTTGATCCTTCAGGCTATCCATGCCAAGTAGCCGGGGAGGTTACCAACTTTGATCCATTGGAATATATGGATTCAAAAGCTGTCAAAAGGATGGACCGATTTTCTCAGTTTGCGCTTTCCTGTGCAAAAATGGCGGTGGAAGATGCGGGTTTGCAAAGTGGGAATGGTATATTAGAAAATGCCAGCGTTGTTGTAGGCTCTGCAATAGGCGGTATTCCCATGGCTGAGGATCAGCATATACTTTTTCTTGAAAAAGGGATGAAAAGGATAAGCCCGTATTTGGCCATAAGTTTGTTTACGGGATCCGCTTCCGGGCAAATTTCTATTGCCTTTGGAATCAAGGGATACAGTAATGTTATTGGCGGAGCATGTGCCGCTGGTACTGATGCTGTTGGATATTCATTCGATATTATACGTAAAGGTGAATCGTCCCTCGTTCTTGCGGGAGGAGCAGAGGCGCCTCTTGCACCACTCACCTTCGGATCCTTCTGTATTATAGACGCATTATCGAAAATAAATGGTAATCCTGAACGGGCTTCAAGACCATTTGATGCAGAAAGGAATGGGTTTGTAATGAGTGAAGGTGCAGGCATATTGGTATTAGAAGAGTTGACACATGCCTTGAAGCGTGGAGCCCATATTTATGCGGAAATTGTTGGATATGGCACAAGATATGATTCTTACCACATGGTCCAACCTTCTCCAAATGGTGAAGAGGCAGGTAAAGCCGTGCAGATGAGTCTGCAAGACGCGGAAATATCACCGGACAAGATAGATTATATTAATGCCCATGGTACGTCCACTCCTTTAAATGATAAAACCGAGACTATCGTGGCAAAAAGAGTTTTCGGTGAACGCGCTTATAAAATACCCATCAGTTCAACGAAATCGATGATCGGGCATACGCTGGGTGCCGCGGGCGCAATTGAAGTAATTGTATCGGCACTGACATTGAGAGATCAGTTCATCCATCCCACCATTAATTATGAATATCCTGATCCCGATTGCGATTTGGATTATGTTCCTAAAGTTGGGCGCCCGGCCAAAATAAACTACATGCTTACCAACTCCTACGGTTTCGGGGGCAAAAATTCAGCGTTAATTTTAAAGAGGTATCATTGATGAAGACCTTGGTGACTGGTGCTACGGGATTTATTGGAAGGCACTTAGTAAAAGCTCTGATTGAAAAGGGTGACGAGGTGAGATGCCTTGTCAGGAGAACGAGTAATGTTAACGGCCTTGACCAACCGGGCGTGGAATTCGTTTACGGAGATCTTTTGGATAAAGCAGCAATTGCAAAAGCTGTCCAGGATATTGATGCGGTATATCATCTTGGAGGGGAGGTGTATTCACTTATAGTCAAGGATTTTCATCGTGTCAATGTGGAAGGAACAAAAAATCTTTTAGATGCTTGTATGTCAAATGCCATACAGAGGTTTGTGTTTTTCAGTAGTATTGCTGCATCAGGTCCAAATCGTGATAAAAAAAAACCGCTCAGAGAGAGCGACTCCTGCAACCCTATAACCCCTTACGGCGTCAGCAAGCTTGAATCAGAAAAGATTGTTTTAGACTATTTCAGGAAGTATAAGCTTCCCGTAGTCATTGTGAGGCCACCTACAGTTTATGGGCCCGGCCAAAGTGATGTGCTTTCCAAATTCTTTCAGAGAGTAAATAAAGGCAGTTTTTTCATATTTGGTAATGGTGAATATCTAAGAAGCTTGTGTTATATCAAAAACTTAATAGATGGTGCTATCCTTGCAGGAACAAAGTCAGAGGCGATTGGGGAAATATTTTTCATCTCCGATAAGAAGATTTATAATTTTAAGGAAATAGTGTGCGCAATAGCAGAAGTCCAAGGTCATGATGTGGCACTGCATACCCTGCCTCCATTTATTGCGCATTTTTTTCTTTCTTTATTTAATTTTTTGATTAAATTTATAAATATAAATATAATGAGATTTTATACAATAGGAACAATGGGCGTCAATCTGGGGTGCGAAATATCGAAAGCTGAAAAAGTGCTTGCATATGATCCGAAAATTTCGCTTAAACAAGGACTGAGCATCACCAATGAATTTCTTCTCGCTCAAGGGAAATTATCATAGTCCATGAAAATATTTACCGTGCTTTTTGTTCTATTTATGCTGGTTATGGCGTTTCAGAGAATTGGGGAAACATTTTTTGCTAAAAAAATAAATCGCGGGGAAATTTACAACAAGTGGACATTTCCTGTTTTAAGCACACTGCATTTTATCGTCGGAATTGGTACGGCAGTCGAATATTTTTGCGTTAGCAGAAATATTAATTATACAATATCATGTGTGGGCTTTTGCATGTTTGTAAGTGCTTTTATTTTGAGGAGATGGGCTGTTCATGCCTTAGGTGATTACCACAGCATTCACATTGAAATAAGAACAAACCAGCCATTAATTAAAAATGGTCCTTATTATTATCTTAGGCATCCCTACTATTTGAGTGTCATTTTGGAATTATTGGGATTGCCTCTTGTCGGCAATGCATTTTTTTCTTTTGCTATTTCTCTATTTGTATATATTCCGTTTTTACTGCTACGTGTTTATTTGGAAGAACAGGCCATGATTACTGTGTTTAATGGCGAATATATACAATATAAAAAGGATACGCCGGGCTTCTTTCCTCTTATTAAATTAATCTCATGAACATAATTAACAGTTTAACCGCACCTTTCATTGCAATATTCCTTTCGAGTTCCCTGTTAGGAGTTTTTGCCCTTTTGAGAAATAAAAATGTCACTATCAACAGGGTTTTTTGTTTCATGTGTTTGAGCATAGCGTTTTGGAGTTTTGGTTTTTTTGCAACAGTTGCATTAAAAACAGAGGGCACGGCGCTATTTTGGGGAAAGTTTTTATATGTTGGCGCCACTTTCATACCAATTTTTTTCCTTCATTTTGCTGAATCTCTCTTAGCGGCCGGGATTCTTCGGAAGGCTAGTCTTGTTAGAGACACAATTTTCGCTATTCTCTTCCTTTATTTGCTCGGCAGAGGGTTATTAATAAAAGGCGTGGCGCCCGTGGAACCCTATCTATTTTATGATATGCCCGGTCAAGCATATCCTTTTTTTATACTGTTTTTCTTTAGCTACGTTTCCTATGCGCACTATAAATTAGTTAGAGGATATCGCTATTCTACCGGCCTGAAAAGGAATCAAATACTTTATGTACTGAGTGCATCAGTTATTGGTTTTACCGGGGGATTATTAGTATTTGTACCCGTCTATGGGATTGTTATACCTCCGTATGGCGGTTATCTGGTTGCAATATTTCCTATTATTTTAGCCTATTCGATTATCCAGCACAGATTATTGGATATCAATGTAGTTATCAAAAAAAGCGTTATTTATGCCTTTGCCTCTCTGCTGCTTTTGATTCCACTTTCAATCCTCATTGTCGTTTTTCAAAAGCTCTTTTTTAAAGACTCCACCTGGCTTTTTTTAATAGCCGTCTTTTGTATAATGTTCATAGCAGCTTATTTTTTTCAACTGATGAAAGTTCGTGCAGAAAGAACCGTAGAGTCATACATATTCAAAAACAAATACGACTACAAGAAAACCATCAGCAATTTAAGCCGGGCGATGGTTTCAATCCTGGATATTCACGAACTCTGCAGGGAGATCATTACCACCACCACTCAAGCCATGAGTGTGAACAAGGCATCCGTTTTTATTTTCGATGAAGAAGATGGCGGCTATAAAATGTATGACTCCATAGGATTGGGTGATACGGACGGAATAAATCGTTTTGCAAAAGATAATCCGCTGTTTCAATGGGTAGGGGAACAAAATGAAATCGTCATACGCGAGGAGCTGGAACGTTACAACACCGGATCCATTGCGTTGTCGGTAACTGAAACGCTGAAGACGATGGGATCAGAGCTGTGCCTGCCCCTGGTTGCCAAGCAGAAACTGATCGGCATCATTAACCTGGGCATGAAGGGCAAGGGCGAGATGTATACCCATGAGGACCTTGAGCTGCTGGATACCATGGCCAACCAGGCCACCGTGGCCATAGAGAATGCCCGGCTGTACCAGGATCTTAGCCGGGCGAAGGTGCAGATGCAGCGGGCGGACCGGCTTGCCGCACTGGGTACCCTAACCGCCGGCCTGGCCCATGAGATACGCAACCCGCTGGTGGCCATCAAGACTTTCACCCAGCTCCTGCCCACCCGGTTTGATGACACCGAGTTTCGCGATCACTTCTTGAAGGTCACCGCCGGCGAAGTTGACCGGATTGCCTCCCTGGTGACCGAGCTTCTCGATTTTGCCCGTCCCTCGCAGCCCAAGCTCAACAGCGAGGACTTGAACCAGGTGGTGGAAAAGATGGCCCTGCTGGTTAACACCGAATCGCACAAAAAGAACATAAGAATTCTCAAAGACCTGTACGCATCGCTGCCCTTCGTCACCCTGGACAGGGAGCAGATAAAGCAGGTGCTGCTCAATATTCTGCTCAATGCCGTTGATGCCACTCCGGAAAACGGCACCATCAGCGTCAGCACCAGGCCTCTCACCAGGAACGGCTATCTTGGTTATGTGCAGGTGACCATTGCCGACACGGGCAAGGGAATATCGGAAGAGGACCTGGAAAAGGTGTTTACTCCTTTCTACACCACCAAGCACACCGGAAGCGGGCTTGGCCTTTCCATTTCGCACCAGATCGTTCAGGAGCACCAGGGAACCATCGAGGTTGAAAGCAAGCAGAATGTGGGGACCACCTTTCGCATAAACCTGCCGGTCAACCCTTCACTCATGGAAAAAGGAAGGCAGAGGAGAAGCGGCGATGAAAAAAATGTTAGTCATTGACAACTCCCAGAGCGTGCGAGAATCACTGCGGATCATTTTCCAGAATGCCTTTCAGGTCACCGCCACCGATCCCTGGCAGGATGTGCTTGCCCTCATCAGAGAAGAGCAGTTCGACCTGGTCATCATCGGCATTGACGGCAGGGTGGGGCAGGAGATCGATCTGCTCCGCGACATCACCTCATTTAATCCCCAGCTTCCGCTCCTGGCCCTGATCGAGCAGGGTCAGCGGGAGAGCCTGGAAGGGCTTTCCTCCTCCTATGTAACCGACCTGATGACCAAACCCTTCAATGTTTTTGAGCTGCGGGAAAAGGTCAAACGGATCCAGCAGCGCGGGTCGGTTTCCCCCTATGTCCGTTCGCCGTTCAAGATGAAGCATATTTTTCAGCAGCAGAAGATTTATTTTTCTTCATCGGTCAGGCACCGCCTCTCCGAGGTCTCGCTGCGCAGCCGGGCAACCGCCCTGTTCCCGGTGCTGCTGCAGGGTGAAAAGGGTACCGGCAGGGAGATTGCCGCAAAGTGGCTCCACTTCCGAAGCCCGCATCTGGACCGGCTGTTCTGCCGGCTGAATGCGGCTTCGCTGATGGAGGAAGCCCTGCTGAATGTTTTTCTGGTGAAGGAAAAGGGATTCTACAAACCGAAAAACCTGGGCACCCTGTATCTGGAAGAGGTGGGCAATTTGCGCCTGGACGTGCAGGAGCGCCTGACGGAACTCCTGGATGAGGGCTGTGTCGCCACCCCTGACGGGAAGGAGATTGCGGTTAACTTCAGGGTGGTGGCTTCCACCTCCCGGGACTTGCCGGAGCTGGTCTATCGCCATGCGTTTAAGGAGGAGCTGTACTACAAGCTGAGCGTGATCAACATTCAGCTTCCGCCCTTGCGCGAGCGGCAGGAGGAGATCGGTGGCATCGCCCGGCAGGTCCTGGAGGGCGCCGCACAGAAGTATGCCTTGCGGGTCAAGGGATTCAGTCCCGATGCGCTGAATCTGCTTAAGAACTACTACTGGCCGGGTAATGTGCAGGAGCTCGAGAGCGTGGTTCTGCGGACGCTCATTTTCTCATCGCAGGAAATGATCACCGAGAGAGACCTGCGATTCGGGCCGGAGGAACGGTCCGGTGAAGCGGAGGAGTATGAGAAGGAGCCTGAGCCTGAGGTAAAACCGGCTGAGGTAAAAACAACTGAGGCAAAAGCACCTGCAGAGAAAAGACCCGAAGAGAAAAAGCCGGGCGACAAGAAGCCGGTGATGGAGGTGATCAGGACGGAGCGCAAGCCGGCCGACAAGCCGGCGGCGCCGCCGCTTGCCGCGCCGGGAGAGGATGCCTTCAAGGAGCTGGTCGCCGAGCTGGCCCACGAGATAAAGAATCCCCTGGTCGCCATCAAGACCTTCACCCAGCTCCTCGCCGAGCGCTTTGATGACAAGGAGTTTCGCGAGCAGTTTTACCGCACGGCGGGCGAGAACATTGACCGCATCAATCAGCTGGTGGAAAAAATAATGGGCTCGGCGCGCTTTTCCCGCCCGGTGTTTGCCCAGGTCAACCTGCATGCGCTGCTCGAGCAGCTGGTCGCGAAAACCGGGGACAGCTTCACCCGCCGGCGCATCGTGTGCCGGAAGACCTTCAAGGAGAACCTGCCCCCGGTCATGACCGATGAGGAGCAGCTGGCCTACAGCATCGATAATATTCTTTCCGCGCTGGGCAATCTTGCCCCCGCCGAGAGCGAGATCCTGCTTGCCACCCGCACCGCCAGCGTTGATCCCGGGGAAAAGGTCCGCTACCCGCAGGAGCACCTGCCCAACGGCTTTGTGGCGGAGCTGAGCATTTCCTATCCCGACGCCGCCGAGAAGAAGCAGACCAGCCCCTACCACAGCATTGAGCTGTTTCTCGCCCGGCAGATCATCGGGAAAAACCTGGGGGTCATGGAGATTGTTCCCGCCGAGGGTACGTCCGCCGTCGTGGTAAAGCTCCCGGTGGCGGCGGGCGGCAAAAGCTGAGGACGCGGTCAGTCAGATGAAACGTGTGATGATTGTGGATGATGAGCAGGCCATCCGTGAGTCGCTGCGGATGATCCTGAAGGATGACTACGATCTGGTCTTGGCCGAAAGCGGCAGGGAGGCGCTGCGCATGGCGGGCGACGGCTCGCTTGAGGCGATCCTGCTGGACGTGATGATGCCCGGCGAAGACGGCCTTGACGTGCTCGAGCGGATCAAGCAGAAGACCACCGCGCCGGTGATCATGGTGACCGCGCTCGACAACGCCAAGTCGGCGGTCAGGGCCATGAAGACCGGGGCCTTCGATTACATCACCAAGCCCTTCGGGGTTGATGACATCCGGCTGGTGGTGGAACGGGCGTTGTCCGCCCACCAGTTTATGCGGGAGGTAAGCTGCCTTGACCGGGAGCTTGACGGCGCATCCGCCTTCGAAGGCATCATCGGCCGGAGCGACTCCATGAAGGAGATTTTCCGCTTCGTCAGGCAGACCGCCGACAAGAAGGCCACCGTGCTTATTTCCGGCGAAAGCGGCACCGGCAAGGAGCTGGTGGCCCGCGCCATCCACCAGAACAGCCCGCGGCGGCACAAGCCCTTCATTGCCATCAACTGCGCGGCCATACCCGAGACGCTGCTGGAGAGCGAGCTCTTCGGTTATGAAAAGGGCGCCTTCACCGGCGCGTCGGAGCGAAAGATCGGCCGCGTGGAGCTTGCGGATCAGGGGACCCTCTTTCTCGACGAGGTTGCCGAACTCTCATTAAATACCCAGGCCAAGATACTGCGGTTTCTGCAGGAGCGCGAGCTTACCCGCGTCGGCGGATCGCACACCATCAAGGTGGACGTGCGGTTGATCAGCGCCACCAACCGGAACCTGGAGAAGGCGCTGGTCGAGGGGAAATTGCGGGAGGATTTCTACTACCGCATCAATATCATACCCCTGGTCATCCCGCCGCTGCGCGAGCGAAAGGGCGACATACCGATCCTGGTCCGCCATTTCATCGAGAAGGTAAACGCCCGCGAGGGCAAGGGCGTGCGGGGGATATCACCGGAGGCGCTGGAGATGCTGCTCGCCTACCACTGGCCCGGCAATGTGCGGGAGCTCGAAAATGTCATCGACCGGGCGGTGACCCTGCTGGACCGGGACACCATCGACGCGGAGCACCTGCCGCTGCACATCAGGGAGCTGAGCAAGACCGGCATGATAAAAAACCGGATCGTGTCGGGCAAAATGACCTTCGCCGAGGCCGAGGAGCAGTTTGAAAAAACCATCATCCTCGACGTGCTGGAGAAAACCGACTATAACCAGAGCCGGTCCGCCGCCCTGCTCGGCATCAGCCGGCGGATCCTCAAGTACAAGATGGACAAGTACGGCATCCCCGCCAAGGCCGATTGACTTTTTTATCTTCTTGTCCAGCAAATGCCACGTTTTGCCTGCAAAGTACGTTGATATGTCACAACTGCTCGTTTACCTCTTTCTTCCTCAATCGGGCAGCCCATCTAATGCTGTGCCAGACCACGATCTTTTTACAATGAGAAAATGCAAGGCCCCTCATTCGCTATTCAAGAGCGCCTTTTTTCGGATGTAAGAAAAAGCGCTGTCAGATTCAGCTTCCTGTGCATACTATATGAGTATTTGTTAAAGTGCATTGACCATATATGTCACTGTCCTCTGATATGCTTCGCCATAGACATGTGAGACTTTTCGCCCCGTACTGATAGAGGCATGAGCATGACAAGAAAGTACTATGCGCACAGCCTATCGGGCAAACCGATGGATGAATGGCAGCCGCTCGAAGAACACCTGACGAATGTCGCGGACCTTGCGAAGTTCTTTGCTGACGACTTCGGCGCCGGTGACTGGGCATATTTGGCCGGCTTGTGGCATGATCTTGGAAAATATTCCGAAGAATTTCAGAATATGCTTCAGTCTGCAAGTGAGCTTAATACTGGTAATGCAACAAAAGGGGGTCGGCCGGATCATTCAACTGCTGGAGCACAGTATGCGTTTAAGCTGCTACGTGACCGGGGGAAAATACTTGCTTACACAATAGCCGGCCATCATGCAGGCCTTCCCAATGGTAAGGATACCGATCAATCCTGCCTGTATGATCGGCTTGAAAAAAAGATTCCTGATTACCACATCTGTCCGCCGTGGTTAAAGACTGCTGATGTTGTACCGGAGCTTACCTTTGCTCCGGACATGCAGCGTATCGGATTCCAGCTATCCTGCTTCATTCGCATGCTCTATTCCTGCCTTGTTGATGCAGATTTCCTCGACACAGAAAAATTCATTGATCCAGAAAGGGCTTCGTTTCGTAAAGGCTACCCTTCACTGAGGATACTAAGCGAGAAATTTTTTCACTTCATCCGCAGTGTTGTATCTAAAGCGCCTTCAACTAAAATAAACCTCCACCGATCAGCAATTTTAACAAATTGCCTCAACGCCGCCACGCTTCCTCAGGGCCTTTTTTCTTTAACAGTGCCAACGGGCGGAGGGAAAACGCTCTCATCGTTCGCCTTCGCCATAAAGCACGCTCTTAGATATAACCTAAAAAGGATTATCTATGTTCTTCCTTACACAAGTATAATAGAGCAGAATGCCGCAGTGCTGCGTGAGATTCTGGGTGACATGTCCGTACTTGAACATCACTGCAATTCAGTAGTGTCCCAACGTTAATCGAAGAGGGACAGCTGTTTACAGCGATGTTCATTTTGGACAGGAAGGTATTTTTGATAAAACGCCTGTAAAATGGG
>Ga0255341_1004383_pt1 | contig 14906 bp, 17 predicted proteins | sample wastewater_treat_8_FD_192418 | JGI IMG/M metagenome (GOLD analysis project Ga0255341, IMG submission 192418) | Wastewater microbial communities from Lulu Island WWTP, Vancouver, Canada - plant12 | ecosystem: Engineered > WWTP > Wastewater > Unclassified | place: Canada: Vancouver, British...
ACGCCATGCGACCGGGACGCAGGGGTCGATGCCGGGGGCGAAGAAAGAATCTTTAATCAATCCTTAACCCGAAGAAGGAGGTGTTTACCATGCCAGGATTTGATGGAACCGGTCCAATGGGACAGGGACCCAGAACGGGCGGCGGCCGCGGATTTTGCTATCCGGGAGCGGGCCCAACACCCTACGGCGCCTATTCCCCATACGGGGGAGGTCCGTACCGGGGATTTCCGTATGCAGGGCATCCTTATGGAGGAACTTTCTACGGGGGTTATCCCTATGGCGCGGGCCTCGGAGCAGGCCGTGGCGGATTTCCACGTGGGGGGGGGAGAGGACGGGCTTTTGGCGGTGGCCGAGGCCGGTGGCGCTGGTAAAAACATGCGCATTCCCGCGCAATCTCCCTCCACCGCAAACCTGAATAAAGAGCCGCGGGCCGGGAAGTGCGCCGTCAGGTTGCAGGGTGGCCGCGGTGCTACCCTGCAACCTCAACCGCTGATCGCGGTAAATCAAGAACGCAGTCTATGGCTCAATCGTACCAGGGATTTTTTAAGGTGATTCAATGGGAAAGACCGGTGTACGGACTACTGATACCTCATCTCAGATTTCCATAGGTTTACAACTGAGCCTGTGCAGGGAATTGGCCCTTGCTTTCAGGCAACTCTGCCAGGCGGTCTGTGACCGGTACGGCAACGAGGGAGAACAGCTGATTAGGAACCTTTTTATATCTGATGCGGAGTCTCGCTACGGTGAGGCAGCACCGGGCAAGGAAGGTTCCACAAGGCAAGTCAACGTGGCCTTGGTTAAGCTGCTCGCCTGCAATAGTATCAGTAGTGAAAAGGGAATGATCGAGCACTGAATACACCCGCGATTAGATGCACCGGCTACCCTTAACAAAGAAGAGGAGGTGATACACATGCCGGGAGGATATAGACACATGTATAATGCAACCGGTCTGCCGGGCTGGATGCGGTTTGGCTATAGCCCCGGTTGGGGAGGGGTGCCCCCATGCGCCGCCTACCTGATGACCGGACGGTGGCCGACGCCGCAGGCCGACGCATACGGGCAGGCAATGCAATCAGGTCAGCCGGAGTATCCCGGTTTTAGGCCGGACATGGCGTACGGCTATCCGGGATTTCAGCCATACCCGGGGCCACCCATGCCGCCGGAACGGGAACTGGAGTGGTTGAAGAATCAAACACAGTTTCTAAACCAGCAGATTGAGTATATTGCTGCCAGAATAAAGGAACTGGAAGAAAAGTGAGCCTCATGGAGCCCTTTCTCTGCTTTTTATATGGAGCGATGTCGCTATGAAGATATGTATTACTTCATCCGGACGGAGTTTAGACGATGGCATGGATCCCCGATTCGGGCGGTGCCAGTATTTTATCATTGTGGATACGGATAATGGACAGTTCGAGGTTATTCAAAATTCCGCCGCCACTTCAGGAGGCGGAGCGGGGGTCAAGGCCGCTCAACTGGTAGCCAATAAGGGAGTGGATGCGGTATTAACCGGCAATGTGGGTCCCAATGCCTACGATACCCTTACCGCGGCAGGCATTAAAATCGTTGTGGGCCTGACCGGGATTACGGTGCGCCAGGCGGTCGAAGGGTTCAAAGGGGGGAACCCAGAGTATACCGCCGGCCCTTCGGTAGGCGCCCATCATGGCGCAGGTGGTACCCGCAGCGCATAGGAAGATCCGGCCATAGGCGCCATCGGGTTCAGAACGGCACGACGGCGGTTAATGCAAGGGTGCGCGCGGACTGCGGCGACGTTGGTGAGGAGCAGCCGGAAGCAAACCTATCAGGTGTATTATATAACCACCTACGGAGGTAATCTGTATGCCCAAAGGTGATGGAACAGGCCCGCGCGGCGGCAGCGGCCCGGGAACAGGAAGAGGTTCGGGAAGAGCCGGAGGCAGGGGCAGGATGCAGGGGAGCAGACCGGGAGCGGGTCCCGGCGGTGAGTGCGTGTGCCCTTCGTGCGGGGCGACTGCACCCCACCAGGCAGGGCTTCCCTGTTACCAGATGGAGTGCCCCCGCTGCGGTAAATCAATGGTGAGAAAGTAAACAGACCTACGTGCATCAGTTGCAAACGGTACGGCAGCTCGGATACGCTTGCCATGTCAACCGACCTGCCCTTTCATGGGCGCGGTGCACAACGGCGTCAAGGAGGATGGTATGGCTGAAGTTACCGTGAAACATGCGGGAGACATGAAGTTTGAGACCACGATCGGAAATCACCAGCTGATTATTGACGTTCCAGCGGAGATGAACGGCAAGGACCGGGGGCTCACGCCACCGCAGCTGTTTGTTGCCTCACTTGCGTCGTGCATTGCCGTTTTTGCCACCAGCTATTGCAACAATACCGGTATCAATGCGGAAGCATTAACTGTTTCCCTCTCCTTTGATAAACTTACCAAGCCCGCCAGGCTGGGAAACTTCAAGGCAGTTATCAGCATACCCCATGGTGACGTGGGAGGGAAAGAAAAAGCGGTGATACGTGCAGCGCACTTCTGCCCAATCCACGAAACCATCCGGACAGCCCCCGAGGTGGCAATCTCCTTGGAACAATAACTGCAGTGCTGCAGTCATCCTGAGGTTGACTATGGAACTTGATCTCATTGGTATCGGTATCTTGCTCGTATCGGGTTTTCTGGCAGGTGGACTCGGAGGACTTCTGGGTATTGGAGGCTGTGTGGTAATCATGCCGGTTATCAGGTTTGGATTCGACTTCCCCGCAACGATGATGGTGGGTACTTCTCTTGCTGCCGTTTTGTTCACCTCCGCCTCCGGTGCGTTCCACAACGCGCGCATCAGCAATATCGATTATAGGACCACATTCATTTTTGCCATAAGCGGAATAATGGGCATTATCATTGGTTCGCTGATTTTCTCGTCTCTGGTGCACTACGGGCTGCTTATCGATCTTTTGATCGGCATTGCGTTTCTCTGGCCGGCGGCACGCATGCTCAAGGAAGGGCTTTCTCCGCGCAGAGGAGAGGAAAAGGGAAACCGGATAATCCCGGGAGGAAAACTGCTCAAAGCCACGATCGGCTCTTCAGTTGGTTTTTTAACCGGTATAACCGGTCTCTGCGGAGGATATGCGCTCGTCCCGCTAAGCGTGTATACACTGAAATCAGACATGAAAATAGCCATTGGCACCTCTCTGGCGTCATTTTTCTGGTTTGCATTGTTAGGGGCAGGGATTAAATACTATGAAGGATATGTTAACGTTCCGGCCGCGGTACTGCTCGGCGTTGCGGCAGCGATTGGAGCCGCATACGGGGTAATGTTAATGCAGCGCCTCAATTCACGGGCTTTAAAACTTATTTTTGGTATGATTATTCTTTACGTGAGCATGAAATACATATTCGTCTACTTTGGAATGCGGTTGTGATAAAAACCTACATTGACTGCATACCCTGTTTTGTGAATCAGGCGCTGACGGTTTTGCGCACTATCACCGCGGATGAGGCGGTGCATGAAAAAACCGTGCGCAAGGTTCTCCGTCTGCTGGCAGTGATGGACCTGCGCCTCCCGCCTCCGGCAACGGCCCAGCGGATTCATCGTGTCCTGCGGGAGATCACCGGAAACGATGACCCCTTTGCCCGGGAGAAAGAAGCACAGAACCGGTTTGCGCTGTCACTCATCCCGGAAATACGAAAACGGCATCTGCATGATACTGATCTGTTTTTAAAAACGCTCCGTCTTTCCATCGCAGGAAATATCATCGACTCCGGAAAAAATCCGGACATCCGGCATGCCGATGTCCTGCAATCAATTGAACGCGCAATGGAAACAGGGCTGGATATGCGAGCCGTGGACAGATTGCGCAGGGCCATCAGCAACAGCAGCAATATTCTTTACCTCGGGGACAACGCGGGAGAAATCGTATTTGACCGCCTCTTCATTGAATGCATGCCCTATGACAAAATCACGTATGTGGTCCGGGGAGCGCCGGTTATCAATGATGTCACCTGGAAAGACGCACAGGAGGTAAACATGTGCGGTTTGGTTGAAGTAATCGACAACGGCTCGGATGCGCCGGGCACCATTGTGGATGACTGTTCAGAAGAGTTTCAGGAACGATTCTCGTTTGCAGATTTGATTATTGCCAAGGGCCAGGGAAACTATGAAACATTAAATGTGGTGAACCAGAAGATTTTTTTTCTTTTCCAGGTGAAATGTCCGGTGATCGCGCGTGATACCGGTCATGCAGTGGGGAGTTTCGTGGTCAAAGCGCCATGTTTCGGTGATGCCGGTCAGAATGACTGAAGAAGGGCCTATGCGCAAAAAGGAGGAAGATATCCAAGCATTTTCACGGCCATTTCCTCCCCGGATTGACCATCGGATACCTGGCCGCCAAGATGGGCATGCAGAAGATGGAGTAGAAACGGGCAGCAGATGAAGAAGGAATATTTTTTCTTTGAGCGCGGGCCCGCGTGCGTTGCGAAGCCCGCAATTGTTTAGCCAACGGCTATATGGAGGACGCGCAATGGATGAAAAGAACCATATGAGCGTATCAGGCAGGGAACTGGAGGAGGAAATAACAGCATTTTTAAACGGTATGGCCAACCAACCCGGAGGCAAAAGGACCAAGCCCGGATGCAATGTCATCCACGGCAAGGGGTGCGCCCTTGCTACCTGTGTGGACAACGAGCCGCGGGTTACCCCGATAGACTTCTTCAATGAAGGCACGACCATATGGATAGCGGGTCAGCCGGGCGGCAAGATAGCCAATATCATGAGAAATCCCAAGGTATCGGTTGGCATCTTTGAGCCTGTTGACCATAGCATAGAACAAAAAAGTCTGCAGATCTGGGGCACGGCGGAACTGATCAACATCAAGAATAAACCCGAGGAGTTTAAGCAAAGAATGGAATCACTCGGGGTTAGCGAAGCGGCAAGCGGCGTTATTGAGGAACTTGTCCAGATGGGCGTAATTCCCGCGGAACGACAGGAGAAGACTCTGGAGATGGGACTCAAGCAGTTCAACCTGATAAAAATAACACCGGTTAAAATGGTTCTCCTGCACATGAGACCGGGCAAACTGCCTTTAAAGAAAACATGGGAGAACGGCAAGGCCACGGTCAAAGCGGCGGGTGTGTGAGCAAATGACTCCCTCGAGGTGAATGCCATGACAACCACGTGCAAAAGATTCGGAACAGTGCTCGCAGTTATTATGCTCATCGTTTCCGCTTCTCCTCCGCTCAGGGCTTCGCAAGATGACGTCTACTTTCATCCCCGTGCGTCGCTTCAGGAAATCGCCGCGATCAACGACGTGAAGGCGGGTCATCTCAAAAAGGAATTACAGCTTCCGGCTCACACGCGGGGGAAAGCCTCAATGGAAGAGCTGGGAGTAAATAAAAACCAGGTGGTCCAGGCGGTCACCCATCTTCGCGGCGGGGGAACGTCACGAAACCTTATCCTCGCGCAGGCGCTTATGGCGGCCATCAGCATCGCAGCCATCCTGCTGCTGGCCCGCCGAAAGATGTCACACTCGCTGAAGTTCATCCTGCTGGCGGCTGTTGTCCTGGTTGTCGGCTTCGGCCTGGGGAAAGAGCTGAACCCCATGACTGCCCTGGTCAAGGTCTTCAAGGGCCTGTACGGTCTGGAGGGAAATCTGGCGACCCGACTGGCGGCACTTGTTGTTTTCAGCCTGCTGGCGCTTATCGGGACCAAGGCCGTTTGCGGCTGGGCCTGTCCTTATGGCGCGCTTCAGGAATTTTTGCACAAACTTCCGCTGGCAACCAAGTGGAAAAAAAGAAACAAACTCCCCTTCTGGCTAACCAACGCCGTTCGTTTCGGATTGTTTTGCCTTTTCCTCTATGATCTTTCCTTCGGTCTGACCAATCTGAAAGCCATGGGCAGGGTTATATACCACTATGTCAATCCCTTTAATCTTTTTGAGTGGCATTTTATCACCCTGTCCATAGGTCTCTATGTGGGGGCCACGCTTATCCTGAGTTTCTTTATCTACCGGCCCCACTGCCATTTTGTCTGCCCGTTCGGCCTTTATTCGTGGTTGCTTGAGCGAATCAGCATCTTTCGGATTCGCATCGACCGGGGAAAATGCACCGAATGTCGGGCGTGCATCAAGGCCTGTCCCGGGCGTGCGATGAAGGGGATCTACGAGTCGTCGGCGTTTCCCGCCGATTGTTTTTCATGCGGCGAATGCCTGGCTGCCTGCGCCTTTGACGCGCTTGCCTATGCACGAAGAAACAGATGAACAACCGGGAAGTTGCCAGCCCCTTTCCTGACGAAAATTCCAACAGGAGACACCCGGTAAAAGCTGTATCCGCAGCGCGGGGCCGATGATTTGAAAAAGATGGGCAGGATTACGTGAAGATGAAAACAGCGGCTACATGTATCGTCGCATGTATGTATCAGGAGAGTCTCGCATGAACATCATGGTAATAGGGGCACTGGGCGATGTCGGCAGTGCGGTTACAAAAAATGCCGTTGACAAGGGACATCGGGTTACTGCCTTCGACGTTTCAACGGCACACATGGCACGACTCGGGGAGGCGCGGAACAAGGTTTCTTTTTTTGAGGGTGACGTCGTGGACAAGTCATCCCTCCTCCCTGCCATGGAAGGAGTCGGCGCGGTCATTACCGCCATCCGCCTCACCACGGAACAGATGCTGAAAGGGAGGGGATACAAAGACGTAGAGCTTGAGGGCATCAAAAATGTCGTGGAAGTCGCCCGGGGAAAAGGGGTGGGCAAGTTCGTACACCTTTCGGTTGACGGGCTTGGCCTGGGATGTGCGATGTGCCAGGCCAAGTTGCAGGTCGAGGAGGTCATCCGAAACTCCGGCATGGACTATACCATTTTCCGATCATCGGCGCTGTTTAAGGAATTGGACTCGTTTTTTATTCCCCAGGCGCTCAGCATGGGAGATGCCGCCGCCGACTGGCCCTATGGCCCGATCGACATTCACCTTTGTCCGCTTTCACATCAAGACCTGGCGCACTGCATGGTCTCAGCCATGGACAACCCGATGGCATCCAACACAACCATTGTCATCGGCGGACCCGACTGCATCACCCTGGGTGATCTGCTGAATATGATTGTCAAGGAGGCCGGTATTGAGGCATACTATACCCGCGGGGTGAGCAAGGAAGCTCTGATGCAAAGCATAAAAAAAAATCCCGCTCAGTCCTTATTTACCGCCCGGCAGATCGAGGATTTCATCGTAGATTCAAAAATCGACCATGCGGCGCTGCGGGACATGTTTGGCCTTGAGTTCCAGCGCGTGGAAGACTATATTAGGCAGGCGGTGCCGCGGGTGCAGGCGGCACTGGCCGGCCATTGCAAAAGGCCGGAACGGAGGTAAAGGCCACCCCGACGGTGTGAGCGGGAAATCCCCCTACCCGCCCCATCGGCGGTTTAATCAAAATACGCCATACACAGGAGGTGCTCGCATGGACAAAAGACAAATCGCTGCAAGGATTTACCGGCTGGGTGCCGTCGACTGGGACCGGCGCCTTTTCGACTCGCTCATTCCGCTTCCGGACGGCACCAGCTACAATGCCTACCTCATTGAGGGGAGCAAGAAAACTGCTCTGCTGGATACGGTCGATCCGCCCATGGCTGACGAACTGATGGCGCAACTGGACGGCGTGAGCGCCATCGACTACATCATCGCACATCATGCCGAGCAGGACCATTCCGGGACCATTCCCCGCGTGCTCGAGCGTTATCCCGGCGCGAAAGTAGTGGCGACCCCCAAGGCCAGAGGCATGCTCATCGATCTTTTAAGAATCCCGGAAAGCGCATTTGTAACCGTGGCCGACGGCGAGACGCTCTCACTCGGCAACAAGACCCTGAAGTTCATCCACGCACCCTGGGTGCACTGGCCTGAAACCATGGTGACCTATCTGGAGGAAGATCGCATCCTCTTCAGCTGTGACTTTTTTGGTTCCCATATCGCCACCTCTGATCTTTTCGTGACCGATCAAGGGCGGGTATACGAAGCCGCCAAGCGCTATTTTGCCGAGATCATGATGCCCTTTGGCACGGTAATCGAAGCAAACCTTGAAAAGCTCAAAGGGTACGACATTCAGATGATCGCACCCGGCCATGGCCAGATCTATGACCGGCCGGCATGGATTATGGATGCCTACCGCGACTGGGTAACCGGCCCGCCGCATAACCTGGTGGTCCTGTCCTTTGTGTCCATGCACGGCAGCACCAGGCAGATGGTTGATCACCTCACGTCCGCGCTGGTCGAACGCGGGGTTCGCGTTGAATTGTTCAACCTGGCGGTAACCGATATCGGGAAACTGGCCATGGCGCTGGTTGATGCCGCCACCATCGTCGTGGGCGTACCGACCGTTCTGGCCGGCCCTCATCCCCTGGCCGCGTATGCGACTTTGCTGGCGAATGCCCTGCGGCCCAGGGCGAAGTTCATTTCCATCATCGGATCATACGGATGGGGAGGGAGGACCGTGGAGATACTGGCTGGCATGATTCCCAATCTCAAGGTCGAGGTCTTGAACCCGGTATTGTGCAAGGGATTGCCGTCGGAGGCTGATTTCAAGGCGCTGGATGACCTGGCTGCGGCCATCGCAGGCAAACACAAGGAGCTCAACCTCGCCTAGAAGGGAAAAGGCTGGCCGCCGGTGAGACGGGTCCCCCCCATGCCAAAGATTAAGCCGTTTGAAAAATATCCGACTGAATATGAGGCGTGGTTCGAAAGGAACAAAGCCCTGTATGCATCGGAATTAAATGCCATACGGACCTTTATTCCCGCCAACCAATACGGTGTGGAAATCGGTGTTGGAAGCGGCAGGTTTGCCGTCCCGCTGCACATACGGGTGGGTGTGGAACCGGCGCCAGCGCTCGCCGCGCTTGCGCGAAAAAAGGGGATGTCCGTTTACGAACATTGCGCCGAGGCACTGCCTTTCTCCGACGGCATATTTGACTTTGCCTTGATGGTGACGGTTATTTGTTTTGTGGATGATATTGAAAAGGCATTTCAGGAATCATACAGGATACTGAAGCCTAAGGGTTTACTTATCGTGTGTTTCATTGATAAAAACAGCCGGCTGGGACAACAGTATCAGCAGGAGAAAGCGGAGAGCAGGTTTTATGAGCAGGCCACGTTTTACGGCGTTGAGGACGTGACGGGTTATTTGAGCGGGGCCGGCTTTGAAGATTTTGAATTCAGGCAGACTATTTTCGATCCAAAGGCGGAGGGACTGCAACCAGTCAAAAAAGGCTACGGGGAGGGGGGCTTTGTGGTAATCAAGGGTGTAAAAAAAACCATCCACCCCTCACCTTGTCAACCGATATGAACGCCTTACACCAACCCCGCCGGCTTGCTGAAATTGTTTTGTGTCTGATACTCCTTCTCTCCCTGCGCTTTGGCGGGGGAACCGCCGGTGGACAACCTGACGCTTCCGGCAGTGCGAAGGTACCCTCGACTCACTTTGATCTGCGCACCTATGCCGGAAAAAACCTGGTGCTTTTCTTCTTTTCCATCGATGACCCCCGGATTGGCGAAGCGGTGGAGATGATGCAGGAGCTCCACGCAATACGTCTCGAATACAATTTTGAACTGGCGGGCTTGGCCGTAAATCCGGACCGGGAGGAGGTTAAGCGCTATATTCAGCAAAAAGGGATTTTCTTTCCCGTGTACCTTGACAATGACGGGCAAATCTACCAACAACTCAATATGAGCGGCACTCTCGGCTTCTATATTTTTAACTCCCAGGGACAATTAATGACCCGCAAACTGGGCAGCTTTACCCCCACCGCTACCAACCTTGCAGAAAGTTGGCGGGTTCACGCAAGTGCCTACCTGAAAATTGGCTATATCCCGCGGGACGAACCGCTCCTGGGAGTTAATCCACCGGTTCCCCACTTTGCGGGTGAAACCCAGAGCGGCGGCACCATCGCCATTGAGAACCTGTATCGGAAAAAGCCGACCGCCATCGTATTTTTTTCTCCGAGCTGCGCTCACTGCAAAGAGGAACTCCTTTTTTTAAACAGCCTTTACACGCGAGGGGATCTTAAGGGGAAATTTGAAATTGCGGCGGTCAATATCGACGGCAAACCCCTTAGCGCCGATTTCACCAATGGCCAAAACTACGCTTTTCCGGTAATCGCTGACCAGGAGAGAAAGATAGTCTCGCTTTTTCCATCGTTTACCGGGTCCATCCCCTTAAGTTTTGTGGTTGACCGGACCGGCGCTATCGTAACCCGGCACGTGGGCTTCAATGACTATCTGCGCGATATTTACGTCATGGAGCTCAGAAAGCTGGCCGGGGCGTCAAATCCGCCGCTGCTTGACAAAAACGGTTACTCCGGGGAAAAAATGTGCGGCATTTGCCACGAAAAGGAATCGATCCAGTGGCAATTGACCCGGCACGCCGATGCCTTCAGCTCTCTGGTGCGCAAGGGTAAGGAACATGATGCAAACTGCATCCCCTGCCATGTTACCGGATTCGGACAGGCCGGGGGATATGACCTGAATAACCGTAAACCGCTACCGAACCTTGAAGGCGTGCAGTGCGAATCATGCCATGGCCCCGGCCATGAATCATGTGCCGCCTTCAGCCCGGTTAGGCCCGAAAAAAAGAAAACGGCGGGCTGGAAAGAACTTTGCCTTTCGTGTCATACCAAGGAGGAGTCCCTTAATTTTATTTTTGCCAAACGCTATCCCCGGATTGTTCATAAAAATGTCCCCGACCTCTCGGCCATGAACCGCGAAGAACGCCTGCAGTTTCTTCGTTCCTACCGCGAAAAAAAGAATCTTTTTGACAATCCCGCACGCTATGTTGGTGCGGAATCATGCAAAGGATGTCACGACCTGGAATACAGACACTGGCAAACAACCATCCACGCCGCCGCACATAAAACCGCGAAGACGCAACCGGCCGCGCCGGAGAAACTCTTTCGTTACCACACCGGGGTTGGCGGGGCCGGGGGGTACCCCGATCCCGGCCGGGAGGGGGTGCAATGTGAGGTCTGTCACGGCCCGGCGGAAAAACATCTGGCCAAGCCGGATGCGAAGGGACACGATTACATCGTTGGGCTTGATTCCCAGTGTCCCAGTTGCGTGGTTGAGCAGATTTGCCGGCGCTGTCATTCAACCGGCGATGATCCGGAATTTGTTTTTGAAAAAGCCATCGAAATGGTGCGACACAAGCCGGTCGAACCGTAATCCTATCGCCCTGCAAAGAAACGCATATAATTATGACGGAATTGCTGCGGCAGCGACTGAACCATCCCGCAGCGGAACCGAGAGGCTTCACCCGCCCGGATGCATCTCCTCTCCTCGATGGTGGCGACTGGGGTCGTTAATCCACAAGGACAGCGGATGGAAAAATCATACGGATGGACAGGCACGTTTCTGAGGTTTGATCTCTCTTCCCGAGGGCGCGGAACAATGCCGAGTGGAGATTACACCCCTGCCTTCATCGGGGGAAGGTTGCTCGGGTCCCGGCTTTATTGGGATAAAGTATCGCCAATGGTAGGTGCTTTAATCCCGACAACCGTCTGCTCATCATGCCCGGACCGCTTGCCGGAACAACCGCAACCGCATGTTCCCGCTGGGTCATGAGCGCCAAGTCCCCCCATTCCTTTCCCGACCAGTACGGATTCGGCAACGGCGGCGGATTTTTCTGCGCCGCCCTGAAGCATGCCGGATACGACGGACTGATCATAACCGGAAAGGCACGGGAGGCCTCGTACCTTCTCATCGAGAACGACCAGGTTGCGCTCAAAAGCACACAGTGCCTCCGGGGGCTCACCACCGATGAGACCATGGAGCAGCTAAGGGCGGCGCACAGCAACAGCGCCCGGGTGATCTGCATCGGCCCGGCCGGCGAGCAGATGATACGTTTCGCCATTGCCGATCCCGACCTGCTGCTGCTTTTTGTCACCCCACATCAGGCTGACATATTAAACCGCTGCCGTGCCTAATTCGGATATTTCACCCGGGGCTTCGGAGGCATGGGCGGCTGCATCTTCACCATCCGCTATTCCTTCCTGACCGACGATCCTTCCTTTTCAACCAGCGATACCGCCTGGAGAATCTTCGCCGGCCTTGACGAGCACGAATTAACCGACACCTTTCCCTACGCAAAGCTGTTGGCGATTGCCGACCGGATCAAACCAACCGCTGGCTACGTCAATGGCTTTAAGAATATGTTCTAAGGAAGAGGGCTGTTAATCTCTAACAGGCTATTGAAAAAGCAGTGGCATGGGCTGAATAGTATGTAGCTCAAGGGGAGGGGCTTTTGAGCCACAACAAAGTGTCTTTATGCAGACCTCCCGATCCGGCGCCTCACGACTTGAACGGAAAGCAGGCCCTGGCCGGTCTGGACTGCACCTGACTCTCGTCATAAAATCTCCCTATTCCCCAGCAACTTGAAGGGGCTCACAGGGGGGTCGTATTCGTTCCAGTGGCGTCGTCTTACCTCCTCGTCAAGCAGGCTCCAGTCCGTGCTATTGGGATGGGAGTGACTTCGGCAATCAATCCTTTTCCCCTTTCGCGGTTTTTTTTAACTTCTTCACTTCCTTCACCGCCTCAATGAAATGTCGTTCCACGGGAGATGGCTCTGCCAGCTTCTTCTTTCTAAATTTTTCATATTCCGCTCTCGCTTTTTCTATCGCCGCCTCGTGACTTACCGTGCCTGCGGTCATCAGGATTTCCCGTTCACTGACTTTCAGAAATTCGTCCAGTTTGGCGATCCAATCCCTCATGTACATGGGTTTACGGTTGAGCGCCTGGAGTTCTGCAAAGTCGAGATAGATCGTGACAATCCGGTTGAGCGTATCCAGCTCGTCCAAAGTCAGGTAATTCTTGGCAATTTCACTGTCGGCCTGGGTGGGGCTGCCCCCCGTCCAGGAGGTCAAACCCATGTTTGCCTTTTCCGCATCAGACCGGGAGGCGATGATCTCGGCGGCGGTGTGACCGTGAGCGGCCCAGTGCATCTTGTTCTGCACGATCTGGAAGAAACGGCGGGACGTATCCGTGTTGGGGTCGTAGTCGATGCTGGTGGCGTAAATATCCAGCACCTTGCGCCAGAAAACCTTTTCCGAGGCCCGGATGTCCCGGATGCGGGCCAGAAGTTCATCGAAATAGTTGCCGCCGCCCGCCTGCTTGAGCCGCTCGTCATCCAGGGTGAACCCCTTGACGATGTATTCCCGAAGCCTCTGGGTGGCCCAGATGCGGAACTGGGTGCCGCGATGGGATTTGACCCGATAGCCGACAGAAATAATCACATCCAGGTTGAAGTGCCGGGTTTTGTATTTTTTCCCATCGGCGGCAGTTGTTAAGAATTCCTTAACAACTGAGTCTTCCGTCAATTCTCCTTCCCTGAAAATGTTGCGGACGTGCATACTGATGTTGGGGATGGATGTCTGAAATAGCTCCGCCATCTGATTCTGAGTTAACCATGCTGTCTCACCTTCAAAATGGACTTGAATTCTGGTCTTGCCGTCTTCGGTCTGGTAAAGAACGATCTCTGAAGAATTGGGTTTTACAGACAGATTAGTCATGAGGTGCTCTTTATGCTTGGGCGACTGAATACAAGAAAATGGATTTCACTGGTTATTCTCTTTCTTGCTTTTCAAGTGGTCCGCGGTTTGTTTTTCCCGAACTGTTCGTCTCCCAAGATCAGGGTCAAGGGACGGACAGGAATTCGCTGCGCTTCAGCAAAGGCCTTGAAATTTCAGATACGTAGGGCAGTCAACATGGTGTCATTTCCGATTGACGATTTGTGATTGTCGATTGCACAGGATGCATATCAAGCTTCAATCCAGTTTGATTCCGTAAGAAATCCTTACAAGTTCGAACCTCAATATTATGGTTGTAATCATTGGTCTCATAGGCACTGCCGACCGTTTCAGTTATCCGGAAATTCCGGATAACTGATTCCGGCGACAACCCCCTTTCGCAAATATGTTCCGGATATGTTCGTTGATGGTCCGCACATCCTTCTGGAACAGCTCGGCCATTAGCTTCTGCGTCAGCCAGACCGTTTCGTCCTCCAGCCGAACCTGGATGCGCGTGCGGCCGTCCTCGGTCTGGTAGATGAGGAGTTCGGAGCGGGGCGGCTGGGTGGGAAGATTAGGCATGAGGAATCTCCAATTTATGATCTATGATTGATGATTGGTTTTTTCCTTCAATCGGCAATCGCCAATCATCAATCCCTAATGCCTTGGCCTGCTGTTCCATTTCCTTAACGAGTTCCTTCATATGCGCCTCGCGCCACTTGGCGGTAAGGTCACCGCTAAAAGCACGATGCAAGATGATATTAAACAGCCGATCTACCCGCTCTGTACTCGCGTCACGTTTATTTTGGGAGCTAATCAATGATTCAACCATAGTGGTGAACTGCTGCTGTCGCGATAAGGGGGGGCAAGGGATCTGTAAGCTTGAATACTCCTTGCCGTTAATATTCGGTTGACCAGCAACACGCTTTCGGGCTTCCACCCAGCTTTTGTAGTAACCAGTCTGAGTCAGCGAAAATAGGTACCAAGGTGTAACCTGCTCGGGATCGGCCTGAAAACGAATTAAATACCCTGCGTAAGCGCAAAGCCCATCTTCTTGTCGATACAAATAGGTCTTGCCAACCGTGTTGCCGCTTCGAGCAAATAGAAGGTCGCCAGGCACAAGACGATAAGGCTCCCAATCCTCAAGGTCTAAGGTTGCCACGCCGCTCTGCGATAACCTTCCATCTTGGGTGATATCAGTAATCCGGACATAACGAGGCATACCCTCCAACCATTCCACTGCGCTTGCGTTTGCTCCATATTGAGGTTTGCCACGGATAACTTGGCTTAGAGATTTAATGTTCCAATTACGAGGATTCGTTGCCGGGTCGCCGAACATCTTGTAGAAAAGGGCGGGGAGGATGCGGGCAGCTTTGGCGTCGGCTTCGGCGCGCTTTTT
>Ga0255341_1004384_pt1 | contig 14898 bp, 17 predicted proteins | sample wastewater_treat_8_FD_192418 | JGI IMG/M metagenome (GOLD analysis project Ga0255341, IMG submission 192418) | Wastewater microbial communities from Lulu Island WWTP, Vancouver, Canada - plant12 | ecosystem: Engineered > WWTP > Wastewater > Unclassified | place: Canada: Vancouver, British...
GACTGAGGAGGTGCTGACTGTCGATACCGTATTTGACAGAAGTATTGCAATAGGGTCGGTTGTTCTGTTCGATTTGTTTCTGCTGTGCAGGTCAGATATTGACAGCTTTCAGTTGGAGTACGTGTCGGCCGGGGTGTCGGAATGTAGAGTGCGGGTCGCAGAGCTAATCAGGGAATATCCATGAGTTATGCAACTGAACAGGAAAAAACAGAGCAGCCCTCTTACGCAGAGCTGTATGAGCTTGTAGTCATGGCCGGAGATAACGAGATCGCTCACTGGACTTCGTACGGTCAAAGTGTAACGTTCCGGTCTGCTGAGTATGTACCTAGGGCGATTAAGCGGTCTGGGTTTATGTTCGACCGGACGTCGCGTGACACGAAGGTGACGGTATCCGCTACGATCATGGAGCCTACTTCGACGTATATTGCGCAGTCTCCGTACGCTCCCTGCCTGCTTACGATCTGGAGAGTGTACTTGGCAAATCCCGATACCGATTATATCAAGCTCTTTGTCGGTAAGTTAGAGTCGGTGTCTATTGATAAGTTTGTTATGTCTGCGACGTTCGCTTCGCAGTCTGGTGCATTCAGCCGATTGGTACCAAGAAACCTGTACTCGCCATGGTGCTGTCACAATTTGTTTGACGGTCATTGCAAAGTCTCCGAGCTGAATTGGAGAAGGGCGGTGACCGTAGCCGGGATAACCGGCAACGCCATCACAGTGCCGGGGATTGCAGGCTTTGCGAACCAGTTCTATAGAGCTGGGACAATGCAGTTCCATGACGAGAGGAGGCTGATTACTGATCAGACTGGGACGGTAATAACGATATTGTTTCCTTTTGGAGGGAGGCTGGCAGTCGGGTCGACCGTCCATTTGCTTCCTGGCTGTTCTGGTCACCCGGCGATATGTAAGATCCGTTTCAACAACATCGATAATTACCTAGGTTTCCCGTACATCCCGACAAAGAATGTGGTTATATGGGGATTCCGATGAGAGACGCAATAGCAAGAGAAGCACTTTCTTGGATTGGGACCCCATACAAGAAGAATTGCTGGCTGAAAGGCAGGGGAGCGGACTGTGCCATGATGGCCCAAGAGGTGTTCATCAACGTCGGGCTTATCAAAGAGCGTTTTTCCGTAGCTGATCTGGATACCGATTGGATGGTGCACGGAACCCGGGAGCTGCTGTTAGAGAAGATCCAGAAGGTGGTCAACGATAATTCATTGCTCAAGGCTCAGTTCTTGGAGCCGGAAGCGGCAATGCCCTTGCAGGTTGGAGACATCCTGATGTTCTCGCTGTTCAAGACGAGGCTTGCTCATCACGTCTCGATATTCGTGGGAGATGACATGATGGTGCACTGCGTCAGTCACGGCGTGATGAAGCAGCAGCTGAATCACATGTGGACGAAGCGGATGACGAAGGTTCTGAGATGGGAATTGGAATAGTACTCGGGATAACTGCCTTGACCCTGATAGTAGGGATCGCAGCGTACTATCTTGCCTCGTCTGCACAAGGCAACGTAGACACGAGTTTCGATAGACTGAGAAACGTGCAGATCACAGAGGTTCGAGAAGGCATTCCTATTCCGCTGATTTATGGAACATGCCGTGTTGCGGCGAACATCGTGTACTACGGGAACCTGACGTCAATTGAGCGCACTACCGAGGTTAGCGGAGGAAAGGGAGGAGGCGGAAGGTCTCAGAGGGTCAGCCAGGGGTATGATTACTATTGTGATCTGATGCAGGCGATCGGGTATGGAAAGTTGGTCTATGTAAAGCACTACACGCAGGACAAGGACAAGGATTTTGAGTATTTAGGTTCGTACTACTATAATGACGGTACGATGCCTGCGTCGCCAGACTCGATCTGGGGATCCTACACGAAGCACGAAGACCAGAATTTCGGGTCGTCGTTTACCGGAGGAACGCTCACTGGAGGGGTGGTTCTTCCCGGGTCCGTGCACATCCGATTCTCGGGAGCAGATCAGTTATTGGCGTCCTCGTGGGCCGCGTTCGATGACTCAGCCGGGAATCTGATTGGAGGGATTGCAGGAACGATCAACTACGAAACCGGAGTCATGACGGTCTCGTCACCACCGCCGAGCAGCTTGACGGCATACGTGTCTTGGGGAACAGGAATCAATATACCGCCGCGGATCCTTGAACTTTGGTTAGCCCTGCAGAAGGCGTGTTCGCCAGCTCCATCTTCGGCGCAGGTTGGCGGAGGCATGGCGTACGAGACTCCGTTGCATGGGGTAGCTTGGGCGTGGATAGGGCAGTTCTATCTGGGGCGCAACGTGACGAATGTCCCGACTGTGCATTGGGTCGTGAGGAGAGAACTAAGTACTGGGCTTCCCCACGAGAATATGGAGAATGGGAATAATCCCGCAGCTGTCATATATGACCTGTATACGAACACCCTGTATGGAGTAGGGAAGAGCCCGACGGAAATGAACTGGGCATCGTTCGTTGCGGCAAGTAACTATTACTACGCAAAAGGATACGGTATCAACTGCTGCTTTGAGTCCCAAGTAAAGGTTGAGCAGGCGCTGGAGAAGATCTTCGGTTGGGTTGGTGGTAGCGTATATGTGGATAACGAGAACCACGTAGCGATAATGGTGTTCGACGAAAACGAAGCGTCGCAGAGGACCTTCGACGAGGACGATTTTATAGAGTTTGCAATCGAACGTCCGTCCTGGAATGCGACATACAATGAGGTTAAAGGCAACTTCTACGACTCCAATGGCGATTGGGCAACGAAGTCCCTCGTGCTCAGAGATCCCGCGAATATTGCCATGCAGATGGGAGAGATTACCTCAAGAACGGTGGACCTGACTGGGTTTTCTGACTTGGAGGCTGTACAGAAGAGGCTGTGGGAGGTGCTGCGTAACTGTACATATCCAACGCTGAAGGTTAGCTTTAAGACGCTGCTGGCAACAGCAGGAAGGATTCTCCCCGGTAACGTGATAACGATAAATCACGAGGACTATGGACTGAGTGGCTTGAAGTGTCGAGTGACTGAGGCGGAGTATAACCTCGTTGACAGTATCGAGGTGTCCTACAAGGCAGAGCAGATGGTTGAAGCGGCGACCGACTTGAAGTTCGAGCCGCATGCACCGATTTCCCCAAGGTGGGACAGGTTTGACTTAGAGGCACACGATATAGTGTACCAGGCGGCCTTCGAGCTCCCGAGAACCTGGCTGTATAGAGACTCACCGAACTACGCGATTCTAGTAGAGCGTCCGTCAATGGAAGAAGGGGTCATGATATATCATTCGCTTGCGCCAACCAGCGGTTACGAACAGCTGGCAACCATTAATCGGTTCAGCCAGCACGGGCAGCTGGAAGCGAATTACCCCGCGACGACTCATCCAATTGATGACGAAGTAGGAATTCTGTATACGCCGACCATAAACTGGATGAACCCGGATGACTATACGAGGAGCAATACGTTCCAAAGAGGACGATACTTGTTGATTGGAAATGAGATCATGAAGTTCCAGTATCACGATCCATACGGAGACGGAGGCATGTACCAGATCCGTGGGATAGTGCGCGGAGTGTTCGGAACTCCAATAGAGGCACATAATGACGGGGATACGGTCTGGATCACCGATACATACGATCAGATCATACCTATCCTGACGACGTCAACGTTCTATCTGAAGGGGTATACGTTCGTCGGAGAAAACGTTAGTGATCCGACGTCTGCTCCGACCCTGACGGTAACACCGTCCCGGAAGGCCGAGACACCATGGCCGGTAAGCAAGATCGAGGCGACCCGTGATTCGTCGAATAATATCGTGGTTACCTGGTGGCCAAGGACGATAGGGTATTACGGGGCAGGGACTCGGTCTGAAGACGCGTACTCAGATACGTATCCGTTCAACTTTGATGGGGACTTTGCCCTGTCGCTGAACTACGGCGCCGAATCATTCTTGTCAGCCTGCTCGTACAGTTTTACAATGGCCGGAAGTGTAACAGTAGGAATTCGCAATAGGGTAAACGGAGTTTTCAGCTCAGCTGTGTATCTGGTGGTTGGGTCATCAGCCGGAAAGTATCAGACTGAAGTAGGACAGGTGACGTACTGATGGCGGTGTTTAGTTGGTCAAAGCTGTTTAAGATCGAGCATGCAGTACAGGGATGGACCGGCCTGTTGAACGACAATACGAATAGGCTGGACGCACTGTTTCTTCGTCTAGCCGCGCTTGGCGACTATCATAACCCGTACGGTACGCTGACACATCGGGATGTGCTGTTGTGGAACCAAGCGAACCAGCGGTGGGAGATCAGGCACTACTACGATGTGTTTCCTACTACCACGACCTCGACGTTCACTACAACATCAACTACTACCAGTTCTATCAGCTCAACTAGTTCGAGCACCTCGACCAGTTCGTCCAGCTCGACTAGTTCGACCAGTGCATCGAGTACTTTTTCAACCGGAACGACGTATACCGGATATACAACTCAGAGTACTACCAGTTCGTCCAGCTCGACTAGTTCGACCAGCTCGACCATCTCAACTAGTTCATCCAGTTCCACAACGACTGCTCCTCCGACAAAATGGAATTCGTCGGACAAAGGAAGTCTTTTGGGCCTTAGCGACGGAGACCTTACTGCGACTAGGAACGCGGGATCGGATGGCTACCAAGGCGTACGGTCAATCGTTGGAAGGTCGTCTGGAAAATGGTATTGGGAATATACCATGACGCAAGCGAGCTCAGCGAACTTTGCTGTAATTGGTGTAGGAAATTCTTCGCAGTCGCTTACGAATTATATTGGAAACTCAACAAACGGATGGGGATATTACCAGACTAATGGAAATAAAGTTTATAACGGCACAGAGACATCCTACGGTGCTTCGTTTACAACAAATGACGTAATCGGAGTCGCTCTCGATATGGACAATGGAAAAGTGTGGTTCAGAAAAAATGGAACATGGCAGAACAGCGGCGACCCGTCCGCAGGGACAGGAGAGGCGTTCTCCGGGCTTAGCGGAACGATCTATGCCATGGTGTCTATCTACTACCACGGGGATTCCATAACTGCGAACTTCGGTGCTTCTGCGTTCAGAGATTCAGCACCTTCTGGGTTCAATTCCGGGCTTTGGTAAGGAGGGTATATGAGCATCCTGACCCCATCAAACCTTGAGACGCTGAACTATAAGGCGATCTTGTGGGAGACTATCGTGAACAAGAACTTCAGCATTATCGATTACCGCCTGCAGAAGGTCGTTCGCCTTCCTGATGTTGACGTTCCGTCTAAGAAGCAGAAGGATGGGGCGCTTCTGATGTGGTCCGGAAGCAAGTGGGTCGCAGCAAAAGTGGTGACGTGATGGCGTATACAACCAAAACAACGACCGGATTGAGAGTTACTACTGCGTATGGCGCTTCGGATTGGGTGTCTGTCCATAACTATAATATGGAGCGCCTAAATAGTACTTTGCTAAAGCTCAGCGGGCTAGTGGATGTTGACGTGAGCGGGCTCTCTGCAGGGATGATTCTGGTATACTCTGCTTCTGCAGGAAAATTCGTGGCTAGGAATCCTCCTAGGGGATCGTTGGTTGTGATGGTAACGACGACGTCCACTACCACTACTAGCACCACGACTACCACTACTTAATCAACAAAACAGACAGAATCATCGAAAAGTAAGTATACTCATAACGGTGACCACGTGCACATGAGTGCAAAACCAGCGTGGAATCCCAATGAAAGGAGAGGGTCGTGAAGGTAGCTATCCTTACCAATTTCATGGAGTTTCTTCCGGGGTACTCACTAACAGGAATCGTTAAAGATCAAGCAAGGATGCTGGCAGAGTACGGGAACGAGGTTCTCCTGTTCGTCAACGACAAGTACAACGGGGAAACCTTCAGCGAGGATGTGCGTCTCTGCAAGAGGATTCCCTTTGCCCATCTGAAAGACTACCGTTCCCAGAATGACATTATCCCCGAGCATCGGGAGATCATCAAGAAGACCACCGAGATCCTGGTGGAGGATCTGAAGGATGCGGATGTGGCCTTCACTCATGACTTCGTTTTCACCGGGTGGTTCATCTTGTATGGCTTGGCCTGCATGGAGGCGTCCAAGCAGCTTCCTAATCTCCGGTGGATGCACTGGATCCATTCAGTTCCTACGGCCGGGTCCGACTTCTGGAATATTCAGAAATACGGGAATGCCCACAAGCTCATCTACCCGAATGAGTCGGACAAGATTCGGGTGGCAGAGCAGTTCCGCGGAACAGTAAACCATGTAAGGATCATCCCCCACATTAAGGACCTCCGGTCTTGGTTTGATTTCGACCCAGAGACCTGCGACTTCATCAAGCAGTATCCCGGAGTCATGCAGGCCGATGTCGTCCAGGTCTACCCCGCCTCCGTCGACCGGCTAGGGGCCAAGAGAGTAGCAGAGGTCATCCGTATCTTCTCCGAGATCAAGGCTCAGTTCGGCCTCAGCGTTTGCCTAGTCCTGGCTAACCAGTGGGCGACCGGCCGGCGCCAGAAAGAGGACATCAATCAGTACAAGAAGCTGGCAGCTGGGCTGGGCCTGGAGGTTGACAAGGAGGTCGTGTTTTCTTCCGACTTCAAGACCCCTAAATACGATGTCGGCCTCCCGAAGACCATCCTCCGGGAGCTGATGCTGTGCGCGAACCTGTTCATTTTCCCAACCAGGGAAGAATCTTTCGGCCTCGTCCTTCCTGAAGCGGTTCTGTCTGGAGGTCCCTTCTGCGTCCTCAATAAGTCCCTTACCATGCAGCTCGAAATCTCCGGATATAACGCCATGTATTTTGATTTCGGCTCGTACCATATGGACGTACATCACGAGGACGAGAAGAAGTGGATTCGTGATGTAGCAACCATCATTTACGGAAGGATGCGGCAAAACGAAGGTATCCTTCTCAGGACATACGTCCGCCAGCGATATAACTGGAACCATCTGTATCAGAAGTATTATCTTCCTATCATGATGGAGTCCAGGAGCTGGGTATGAGGCTGATTTATCTCTATACCCACGACGGCTCTGCTGAATACGGCTATCCGTTCGACCTGCAGAACCCTCCTACCACAGAGAACTACTTTGCCAAATCTTTCTATACGGAGGGGACGTACTTTCTCTTTAAGCGTATGCTGGAGGAGAAGATCGTCGACAGTATCACCGTATTTATCGAGGCTGTCAGGAGCCCCGGAATATGCAGGGATTTAGGCCCCTCCATGCCTCTGTATGTGGTTCCCAGCGTTTCCTCTGTCGCGGGATATCTTCGCCCCGGGGACATCATCTATGTACGAGGAGGGTTTCGATCGTGGTTTTCTCTTCTCGATAGGGTTCAGAACGATCATTGGATTCTTTTCTACGGGGCGGCCACCCAGCGATGGAGATGGCTATTCTGGGATGTAGTATTCGATGACTTGAATGATACCACCTATCTCGACTCGAAAGAGCGCCTTCACCTCGCATTTCAAAAACCCACCAATCCTGACCTGTTCCGGCCTATCGAGAAGGATAAGCGGTACGACATCTGTATTGGGGCCAGCCACATTCACGACAAGAAGGGACAGTGGAGGACGGTAAACGCCCTGGTGGAGTATCGGAGAAGGTTTCTAAGGGACCTTGACTGTATCATGCCCGGAAGGTTTTTCAAGGGAGAGCACACCAACCAGATTCCGAAAGTCATAGAAGACAATGAGCTCGACAGGATTGAGTTTCCTGGAATGCTGCAAAGGACCGACATGGCGGAGGTATACAGTAGGTGCAAGCTGTACGTCCACCTGGCCACCGCTGGACAGAATGATCGGGGCCCATTAGAGGCGATGCGGTGCGGAACTCCCTCGATGATCGGATTTCCTCGGTATCATCCTCCCGTTCTTGGGAAGACCCCAGGAATATCGGAAACAGCAAAGAATCCAGATGATCCGGTGCAGACGGCAATCGACATCCACGAGATGCTGAACCGGTTGGCTACGAAGGAGGAGGTTTTTAAGTTTCACGAGGAAAAGATGGGCATAGAGTCGGTAATTCTCCCTTTCATGGACCGACTGTTTTCTTTTCTGCGGAGAAGCCCGAACAAGGATCGCCCTTCTCTGTGGAAGGAGTATCTATCATGCTGAAGAGCCTTCCCTTATTCGAGGACAGAGTCTTTGCTGCTGGAGTAAAGAAGGAGTGTCTCGGAAAGGTAGAGCGAATCTCTGTTCGAGAAGGGAAACTTTTTAACAGCCGGTTCGGGGTGCTCATGGGCAGGGTCATCGAGTCACCAGAAGTCTTTGCCGTGGACTACTACGGGTACGTGAAGAAAACCCGTGGATTTTACAGAATGGTGGAGAGTATCTCTGGATCGACCAAAGGACAGGTAAAGTGCGTAGAGGTTCCCGTTATTCATTTTGCAGCTCTTCGGGTGGAGAAGATAGCGAAGCTGGCTCCTGATCTTGTTGCTGAATTTCCTTCCCTGAAAAAGGAGATACTGGATGCGAGAGGGTTCAAGCATAAATACGAAGTGTGATATTGCGGTGGTGATGCCTGTTACCCAGTGCATGCTGGCAGCAAGCCTTATGGTTGACATGGATATAGGGACGTACAGGCCTTCCAAGGTAATCATAATTGATGATTCCGATACCGGATTTGCTCCTCCTGTAGTGGGATATGAGGTGGACTATACCAGGATCAGCGAGTGGAAAGGAGTCAACTACTACTGGAATATTGGTGTAGCCAAGGCAAAGAGCTTTGAGTTCACCTGCATTATCAACGATGACATGACTATCCATAAGTACTTCTTTGAGATGGCCGTGAAGGCTCTGACCCGTGATCCAAAGGCTGCCTGTGCTTGTCCTTTCCTGGTTCCTTCGCTCAAGGAAGTGAAGGGAGGGGGAAGGATTCAGACGGCTATCATGATGCGAAGGGAGGGAGGGGCTTTTACATTCAAGAATAGCGTACTGAGAAAGATACCTCCGATTCCTCCAGAGCTTACTATGTTTTTCGGAGATGATTGGTTCTACGAGTGGTCCAAGAAACTTGGATACCACTGGATCAAGGTAGTTAATAGCTGCATCTACCACCACGGGAGTCTCGGAGTCCGGCAGAGGGAATTGCGTAAGCTTCTAGAGCCGGAGAGGGTGAAGTGGGAGAGGCTGGTGATGCAGTATAATCTTCCGTACAGGAAACTCTGATGGAGATCAATACCCGGTTCTTTAGTGGAAAGAGAATTTTTATTACCGGAGGTACTGGAAGCTTTGGAACGAAGATCCTTAAGCGGCTACTTCCTCTTGGAGTAGAGAAGGTATACGTCTACAGCCGAGACGAGAAGAAGCAATACGAGATGCGGGATCAGTTTACGGACTGTCGCGTATCTTTTATCGTGGGGGACGTCAGAGACTATGCTCGTCTGCATTCTGCCATGCTGGGAAAGGCCATTGATGTCGTATATCATGCAGCGGCCCTCAAGCAGGTTCCCCAGTGTGAGGATCATCCTTACGAGGCAGTTCTTACGAACATCTGTGGGGCCCAGAACGTAAAGACAGCAGCCATACAGAATAATGTTGGGACTGTGGTGGCTATCAGTACCGACAAGGCCGTGAAGCCGGTGAACGTCATGGGCATGACCAAGGCAGTTCAGGAGAGAATTTTCCTGTCAGACAGCCCTATGCGTACTCGGTTTGCCTGTGTCCGGTACGGAAACGTGCTCGGCAGCAGAGGGAGCGTTGTTCCTTATTTTAAGAAAAAGATCAGAGACTTAGAAACAATCCCCATAACAGATATAGAAATGACCCGGTTTATGCTGACCTTGGATGAGGCCATAGACTTAGTATTCCTGGCAACGACTGGAATAGAGAGGAATGTGGTCTATATCAAGAAGATGCCGGCCTGCAAGATCGTAGATCTTGCTGCAGTGATGGTTGCCGTGGCCAGCTTCTCGGGCTCCTATCCTGTGAAGGTGATCGGGGTGAGGCCGGGAGAGAAGATTCACGAAGTACTGATTTCCGAGGAAGAGATGGTACGCACCACCGAATTTCCTGACTACTACATTATCCATCCTCATCCGTTTTCTTCCGATACGAGAGGAGAGTACACTTCGAGCGGAGCGCACAGAATGAGCATCAACGAGATTCAGGAAATGCTTCACAAGGAGGGATGGGTATGAAAGTTCTGGTGCTTGGTGCCACCGGAATGCTGGGACATGTCGTGCACTCCTACCTCTCAAAGAAGACGGTGAGGGTCTATGGATCGTCTAGGAAGCCCCAGGACAAGCTGCCTGTCTATTGTGACCTTTTGAAGGCCGACACTATCGAGTCAGCGGTAGAGCTTGGGTGCTGGGATGTGGTCATCAACTGTGCCGGGATTGTTACCAGGCTCGTTCCGAGCGTTTCTACATTCGATCTTCTGGCAGTAAACGGGGTGGCCCCTCACCTGATTAACGAAGCCTGCATTCGGTCAGGAGCAAGATTAATCCATATCAGTACGGACTGTGTCTTTTCCGGGAAGAAGGGAATGTATGAGGAGTCGGATATTCCAGATGCGGAGGACCTGTATGGGAAATCCAAGAGCTACGGGGAGGTCCGATCGCCAGGGCTGACCATTCGGACATCCATCATCGGACCCGAGATTTCTGAGGAAAAGAAGGGACTGTTCGAGTGGTTCAGGAAACAGACTTCCTGTTTTGGTTTTACGAATCACATTTGGTCGGGAGTTACTACCCTTCAGTTGGCCAGAACTATCTATTCCCTGATGTTACGCCCTGAGATGCCCCGGGGAATCCTCCACGTCCACTCGAAACCGATCAGCAAGTTTGATCTTTTGGTGGCAATAAACGAGGAATTTAATCTTGGAATAGAGGTGGTTCCTATCTCTCTTCCGAACGGTCACGACAAGAGCCTCATCAGCCATCGAGGGGATCTAGGAGTGCCAGATATACGAAAACAACTAAGGGACCTGAATGAGTGGATGAAGGGATGAAAGAACTGGAAGACATCTATCGGGAGGCCTTTTTTCGGCGGCGCAAGAGCCTTCTCTGGAGAGTGCCGTGGGTGTGTGGGGCCGTCATGAAGGCTCTTCGGCCGAAAACTCTCGTGGATGTGGGATGCGGGATAGGGGATTATGTTAAGGGGTTTCTTGATCTTGGGGTAGTTGCAAGGGGGATCGAGGGGTCTTCGTGTGCAAGACCCTATCTAGTATGCCCCGCAGAGAGCGTAACATTTCAGGACTTACGGCTTCCCTTTGCACATCAGAGGATGGATGTCTGTCTCTGTTTTGAGGTGGTCGAGCACATCGAGAAGGAGTATGACGACATTCTTGTAGCGAATCTCTGCGGCATGTCCGATGTGCTGGTCCTATCCATCGCTGTACCTGGACAGAAGGGGCACTACCACGTGAATCTTCAACAGGAGGGTTACTGGGACGCGAAGTTTTCTGAGAGATGCTATGCTCGAGACCATAAGCTGGAGCGCCGGCTGAGGGAGTACTGGGATCCAGTTAAAGATTGCAAGACATTCAGAAGCTACTACCACAATCTTCGATGCTATAGAAGCGGTCGCTGATGCTTTCTGGTACTGGGCCCGTATAAGGGGCGTTTTATTTGGGAGACAACGGGGGCTCGAGTTCAGTACGTTCCCATAGACTAGGCTTTTCCTCGCTATCTTCAGGAGAACCAAGAGAAATTTCGGCATATGATTCGGCAGGTATGAAGATCGATGTGACTATTACGGCCTGTCTGAGGCCAGAGATTCTCGAGACGACATTAAGGTCGTTCTTTGATGGGATGTTTCGTGCACATGAGTGCAGGCTCATTATCAATGTCGACCCGGTAGGGCTGGATGTTCCTCAGAAATCCGTGGTTGACGTCTGCCGCTCCTATTCTCCTGTTGTAGTTTCTCGGACTCCTAGCGAGCCAAGCTTTCCGGTGGCCTTTAAGTGGGTATGGATGCAGGTCGAGGCTCCCTATGTTTTTCATCTGGAGGACGATTGGGAGCTGCTTTCCCCAGTCAGCTTATCGAAAATGGTGGAATTGATGGAGAGCGAGCCTGATCTTGCTGTCCTTCGGCTTCCTCGATGGCGAACGGAGACCCTAACATCGAAGAACTGGGGACACTTTTACCCCTGGAACGGCCGATTTTTTGAATGTCCGGAGGGAAGGAAAGCAGAACTAGGATTCTGTGGGCATCCCTCTCTGATACGGGGAGATTTCGTGAAAAAGACAACCCCGTATCTCGACGAAGGGAAGAATCCAGAAAAGCAGTTTCACTACAATTACAAGATAGTCGAAGTTGTCAAGAAATATAGGTACGGTGTATACGCTACGCAGAATTCTCCCCCGATAATAAGGGAAATAGGAGAGCAGTGGAAGATAGCGAACGGATGGATAAAACAAGGGAATCGGGCTCATTTTGTTAAGTGGACCAGGAGTCAGTCATGAAGCTTGGAATCATCGGATGTGGGTTTGTTGGAGGAGCGGTTGCGCAAGGGTTCTCGCTTCATGCGGATCTGAAGATCTATGACAAGGCCAAAGCCTTTGATTCTCTTGAGGAAACGATAAATCAGGACATCCTGTTTCTGTGTCTCCCTACTCCTATGAGGAGAAACGGAGAGCAGAACCTCGATATACTGGATGAGGTGATCTCCGGTATCAATGATCTGGCCGAAGAAACAAAGATCATCGTTATCAAGTCAACGGTAGTACCTGGAACCACTCGAAAATACGCAGAGAAGTATCCAAAGCATCAATTCGTGATGAACCCTGAGTTCTTAACTGCCCGATCAGCCCGCCTCGATTTTATCAATTCGTCCCGGATCGTTATAGGAGCAGAGAGAGTAACTTCCCTATCCGGCCATGCTGTGGCAGCCCTTTACCGGAAAAGATTCCCCAGCACCCCTATCTTTCCCACCACCTGGGAGGGAGCAGAGCTTATAAAGTACATGGCTAATTGTTTCTTTGCACTCAAGATCACCTATATGAATGAGATTTACGATGTCTGTCAGAGCCTTGGCCTGGACTATGACCAGCTTAAGGCCATGTTTGTTGCAGACGGCCGCATCGGGAACTCGCATCTGGACGTTCCCGGCTTCGACGGTGACCGAGGGTTCGGAGGGACTTGCTTTCCGAAGGATACGAGTGCTTTTGCCCTGTGGGCAAGGAGGAACGGGACTCCTGTGAAGACCGTGGAACTCGCCTTCGAGTATAATAAGCAGATTCGAAAGAAAATCGACTGGGAGGAGACCGATTAATTTATGTTACAGAGGGAAATCACCAAGGGAAAACTGTCTGTGATCATTCCCTTCGTCAACGAGTATCCGCAGATTGCTTTTACGGTTCAGAGCATATTCTGCGAGCTTGAGGGCAGAGCAGATTTTGAGATCATCTGCGTGGATAACTTCCACAAGGAGACTATGGAGAGCCAGAAACGGGTCGAGGATAGAGGCTTCGAGTATATGAGTGGCCTCTCGAAAACAAACCAGTGGCTGATCGTCGATCGCTATGACAAGAAGCTGTCGCATTGGCAGGCTAAGAATCACGCGGTATCGCTCTCTTCAGGGGAGTTTCTGTGGTTCTGTGACTCTCATTGCGTCCCTTCCAGAGATTCTGTGTATCCTATGTTCGAGTATTATCGTGCTCACCATCATGACCTTCATGGCACTTTGCATCTTCCTCTGTCATACATGCTGGATCGAAGAGGGAGAGAGCTCATTTATAAACTTGTCACTGATCTGGAAAAAGCGGTTGTTCACTATTCCTTCACAGAATATCGACATTATCCTCAAGATAAGGTCGTCCAAGTTCCGTGCATGTCTACCTGTGGAATGATGATGTCTCGTGAGATATTCGACGAGCTGGGCGGGTGGCCTACAGAACTAGGAGTGTATGGAGGGGGAGAGAATTTTATAAACTTCACCTTGGCGGTTCTCGGGTATTCCATAAATATCTTTCCCTCTCCTCCTCTGTACCACTACGCCGCTCCACGAGGATATAACTGGTGGTACGACGATTTTCATAGAAACCGTTGCATCTCCTCCTATATGTACGGAGGAGAAGAGTTCGCGAAGCTCTACATGAAGTTTGTAAAAGGCAAACAGGAGATCTTGATGAGGATATATGAGGAGGTCATAGAAAAATGCCGTCCTCATCGGATGTTTCTGGAGCCTAAGATAAAGCTATCTATAGAGGAGTGGGTTCGTAGATGGGCTAAGTCTTAAACGGAGGACTCATGGAATGAAGAAGAGACTGCTAAACTACTTGATGCACGTATTTATGCCTGTATTGCCTCTGGTAGTTTTTATATCTTGCTATCGGCATGGAGAGGCTCCTGTGGAGAAGGAGATCACAAGCAAGGTTCATGTAGGAGGGTACGTTCTTGATTTAACTTTTGGCCCTCTAGCTACCGCCATTGCAGTACCAATAATCGTGTGGATGGTAACTTTCTTTGTGAAGAGGGCTATTCTGAAGGCCGATTCCGATAAGGAGAAGAAGAAGCAGGCAGAGCTTGAGGAGAAGAAAAAGCTGTCCGAAGAAAAGAGGAAAAGGGAAGAAGAACGACACATGGCCGTCATGGCCGAAATAGGCAAGACAAACAAAACTATGAGGGAGTTTTGCGACGTCTTCTATCAGCACGGGCATACGATAAAGAATAACGGCGGTCAGTTCGAGACCGGAGACATCATCATCAAGAGAAAGAATGCCGCAGGAGGTGTGTGATGGGAGAGCTGGCCGAAAAACAGATGGCGTTTACGCAGAATTTGGCGAAACTCATTCAATTCATCAAGTCGAAAGGGTACGAGTGTGCGTTGAAGGAAGTCTATCGTCCCCCTAAAATGGCCGAATGGTATGCCAAGATGGGACTAGGAACCCCGAACAGCTTACACTGTGCAGGGTTGGCGGCTGACCTGGCAATTTTCCTCGACGGCAAGTATCTGACTCTGACCAA
>Ga0255341_1004385_pt1 | contig 14892 bp, 11 predicted proteins | sample wastewater_treat_8_FD_192418 | JGI IMG/M metagenome (GOLD analysis project Ga0255341, IMG submission 192418) | Wastewater microbial communities from Lulu Island WWTP, Vancouver, Canada - plant12 | ecosystem: Engineered > WWTP > Wastewater > Unclassified | place: Canada: Vancouver, British...
GACGTAACGGCGGCGTGTGCAGGGATGACGCCGGGGATGGACGTGACGGCGGCGTGTACAGGAATGACGCCGGGGGATGGACGTGACGGCGGCGCGTGCAGGAATGACGCCGGGGATGGACGTGACGGCGGCGCGTGCAGGAATGACGCCGGGGGTGGACGTAACGGGCGGCGCGTGCAGGAATGACGCCGGGGATGGACGTAACGGCGGCCTGCGCAGGAATGACGGAGGGGGGGGTGTGTCCCGAGGCATATTTCCGTGGCGAATCTGAGTGACTGTCTTTTTCCTGACCCGCTTGTGTGCCAATAAGGAAAAATGCGTCTCGATATTGAGTTCACGGTTCCGCTGTCTGCTATTTAAAATTGACTTTAAATCCTCCCTCAAGTATTATGAAGCCAGCGGAATCTCCCGCAGGGCTGGCGTGTTTCCGTGACGGGATCTTTATTCCGGCGGTTCTGCAGTCGTTCCGGCGCTATGGCACCCCCCGTTTGTTTTTAAAGAGAGAAAGATTATTCCATGAAATTAGCAATTATTGGCGGCGGCAGCTCCTATTCACCCGAGCTGCTCGACGGTTTATTTGCCCGGATCGATCAGATTCCGGTCAGTGAAGTATGGCTGATGGATCCAGATGAAAAGCGGCTCGAGATTAACGCTGCTTTTGCCCGGCGCATGATCCGCCATCGGGGCGTTCCCTGTTCCATCCATGTGACTACCCGGCTGGAAGAGGCGCTGAAAGAGGCGCGCTATGCCATTACTCAGATTAGAGTCGGCCAGATGGCGGCACGTATCGCCGATGAAAAACTCGGGCTCAAATACGGTATTGTCGGGCAGGAGACAACAGGGCTCGGCGGGTTTGCCTGTGCGCTGCGCACCATTCCGCGCATCCTCGAAATCGCTCATCTCATGGAAGAGGTGGCGCCCGATGCCTTTCTCATCAATTTCACCAATCCTGCCGGCATCAATACGGAAGCGGTGATCAAGCACAGCAAAATCCGGACGGTAGGTCTGTGTAATGTTCCCATCGGCATGATCATGGATGCGTCCAAACATCTGAACTACGACCCTGCCGGAGTGACCATGGACTATGTCGGCCTGAACCATCTCTCCTGGGTACGCCATTTTTATTATAAAGGCGAGGACGTGACGGATGCCGTCCTCGAAAAATTTATCGAGCATGCCCGTCTGGAATGGGAAGAGGAAGATACACGCAACAACATGATTGAAGCAATCCGTCGCCTGGGTATGTTCTGCAACTATTATCTGCAGTACTACTACAGCACGGATACTGCCCTGCGTACCATTCAGCATAAGACAAAGACACGGGGTGAGGAAGTGCTCGAAGTGGAGAATGCTCTCTTCGCCAAATACCAGGACGAGTCTCTCTCGGAAAAGCCGGAGGAACTGAGCAAGCGTGGCGGAGCGCATTATTCCACCGCAGCTTTCCATCTGGTGGAAGCCATTGAAAATAACCGGCAGAGCAGGCAGGTCGTCTGCTGCCGGAACAACGGCGCTGTTCCCACCTTTGATGATGATGTTGCGGTGGAAGTGTCCGCCATCATCGGAAAGGACGGCGCAAAAGCGATTCAGCAGCAGGCGCCCGCACCGTCCATCCGCGGGCTCATGCAGCTGGTGAAAGCCTATGAAAGCCTTACGGTGGAAGCGGCGGTGAAAGGCGACAGAGATGCCGCCTACGAAGCCATGCTGCTCCATCCGCTTATGCCCAATGCGGGGCTGTGCACGAAACTGCTGGACGAACTGCTTGAAATCAATGCGCCCTGGCTTCAGGGAACCTTTTTCTGATAACCCTCACTATCGCAAGGATCCGATTCATGAGTACTACGCCTGTTTGCGAAACGTCTCTCTCCGACCGCGGTCCCGACAAATCGGGGAAGGTGCGTGACATCTACGACCTGGGCGACCGGCTGCTTCTGGTTGCCACCGACCGTATCTCCGCTTTCGACTGGATCAACCCGGTGGGCATTCCCGACAAGGGAAAAATCCTCACCCAAATTTCCCTCTTCTGGTTTGAGCAGATGAAGGATCTTTGTAGAAACCATCTGATCTCTGCTGATGTCGCCGACTTCCCGAAGGAGTTTCAGGAACGCGCGTCTATGTTCGAAGGACGCAGCATGCTCGTCCGCAAATGTGAGATGTTCCCGGTGGAGTTTGTGATTCGCGGCTACCTCGCCGGAAGCGGACTCAAGGAATATCGGGAAAAAGGAACCGTCTGCGGTATTGCCCTCCCTGCCGGGCTGGTGGAAGCGGACTGTCTGGAAGAGCCCATCTATACGCCTGCAACCAAAGCCACCGACGGGCACGACATCAACATCAGCCCGGAAGAAGCAGGAAAAATCATTGGTGAAGACTTGAACCGGAAGGTATCGGAAACGGCGCTTGCCATTTATAAACGGGGAAGAGAGATCGCGGCAGACCGGGGCATCATCCTCTGCGACACAAAGTTTGAATTCGGTATGCTGGACGGAGAGCTGGTTCTGGCAGATGAAATTCTTACGCCCGACTCTTCACGCTTCTGGCCTGCTGATCAGTATGCGCCCGGAAAAGCACAGCCCAGTTATGACAAACAGTTTGTCCGTGATCATCTCGAAGCGGTCGGCTGGGACAAGGATTCGCCGCCGCCGCCCCTGCCCGCCGATGTCATTGAACGGACCCGGGAAAAATATTTGGAAGCCTATTGCCGTCTCACCGGAAAAACAGGACTGTAAACCGAAAAGGAGCCACCTATGAAAAAGACATTATTTTTACTGCTTATTCTCGGGCTTGTGTCTCTTCCTCTGGCGGCGCAGATGCCCGGATTGGACAATCTGTGCCGTCTGAAGAATGCGGAAAGCCGTTCCATCAGCCCGGAAAACTTTACCGGAGAAAAAGGGAAGGGCGGTATGGCAACCCTCGAGGAAGGTACCGCTGCCAAAGCCGCACGGGAGCTCGGCCAGGGATGGAAGGTCAACCCTTATGTCCATATCGAGCCCGGCACCACCTTTACCCTCGGTGAAGTGAAGGATTCGGGCGTGATCAACCATATCTGGATGACACCCGTCGGCGATTACCGGTGTATGATTTTCCGCTTTTACTGGGACGGTGAAGAAAAGCCGTCGGTGGAAGTACCTGTGGGCGACTTTTTCGCGGCAGGATGGGGCATGGGCAAAGAGCCGCAGCTGACCTCACTGGCTGTCTGTGTGAATCCCCGCAGCGGTTTTAACTGCTACTGGCAGATGCCTTTCCGCAAGGGATTCCGCATTACCATCGAAAATCTCAGCGAGAAACCAGCGACCATCTATTACCAGATCGATTACACGCTGGAAAAAGTAAAGCGTGATACGCCTTATTTCCATGCCCAGTTCCGCCGCACCAATCCGCTCCCTGAAAAGGAAGTCTTCACCATTGTAGACGGTATTCGCGGGCGGGGTCATTATGTGGGCACCTATGTGACCCACGGCGCGAACAGTCCCGGCTGGTGGGGTGAAGGGGAGATCAAGTTTTATATCGACGGCGACACCGATTTCCCCACCATTTGCGGTACAGGTGAAGAAGATTACTTCTGCGGATCCTACGGATACAACGAACGCAACGAAGACGGCAAAGAAGTATATTCCAGCTTCAGTTCGCCTTATACAGGCTTTTATCATGTGCCCTATGCAGACGGAAAATACAGGCGCTTCGGGCAGTATCGCTGGCATATTACCGACCCGGTTCATTTCAGAAACGATCTGAAGATAACCCTGCAGAGCCTCGGCTGGCAGAGTGAAGGCAGATACCTGCCGCTGCAGGACGATCTGGGCGCTGTCAGCTTCTGGTACCAGCTGGAGCCTCATGCTCCCTTCCCCGCACTTCCCACAGCGGAGCAGCTGACCATTACGGATTGATCCATTTCTGACAGACAGCACTGCACAGCAGATGAAGCAAACGAGTCTTCATCTGCTGTTTTGTTTCTGACGGGAAATGGGGCGTGATGCCTGCTTGCGCAGGAATGACGGCGGAACAGATTCGGCCGCCATTTGCTTTTCCGTTTGCTTCTGGTGTTACAATCATATTCCGGAATGTGGGATTTCTCTATCCTTCCGGAAATGTAAAATACCGAAGCCTTTTCGGTGGCGGCCTGTCTTATAAGAAGGGGTGCTGCATGTGTGCCGACAGCAGACAACATAGCAGACGGATCTCCGGACTTATCCGGAGGAATATTCGAAATGGTTTCGCTGTTCCTGCCTTTCTTTCTTATATCCTTCCCCTGTACAGTCGCCATGCCTCTGTTGCACACATGTTTTTTACTGCCCGTTTCCTTCTGTTTCACGAAAATATTTTTTTCTGAACATGTTTTCTTCTTTCAACCCAATAAAGGAGTTTTCTCATGGCTGACGATCTTTCCACCCAACGTGCCTACACCCTCCGCCTTCAGGGAACTGACCCCGAAGATCAGTCCTGGCGCGATGCGCTCTGGATGACACACGAGGCGGTGAATGCCGGCGGTCGCGCTTTTGGAGACTGGCTGCTTACACTTCGCGGAGGCATTGCCCATGAACTGGCAGACACACCGGTCAAAGGGAAAAAGGACATAACAGACGAGCTCAGGAAAAATCGCCGCATTCTTCTGGCACTTTCCTGGTTGTCTGTTGAGTCGAGACGGGGCGCACCCGACAAATTTATTGTAGCCGGAGGCGAAGAACCTGCGGGTTCCAGAAATGAAAAGGTACTGCAGGCACTCAAGGAAATTCTGAAACGACGCGGGTTAAGTGCGGAAGAATCCGAATCGTGGATGAGTGACTGCCGTGCCTCGCTGAGTGCCGCCATCCGCGACGACGCCGTGTGGGTAAACCGAAGTGCCGCCTTTGATGATGCGCAAGTGCGTATTGGCGCCTCCCTCACAAGAGAAGATATCTGGGATATGCTGGATCCTTTCTTCGGAAGCCGCGAAGCCTATTTGACACCAGCGAAAAAGAAAAAGGAGGATGAAGACTCTTCGGAGGGTACGGGGGAAGAGAAGGCAAAAGATCTTGTTCAAAAGGCAGGTCAATGGCTCAGCAGCCGGTTTGGCACAGGAAAGGGGGCTAATTTCGCTGCCATGGCGGAAGTGTATTCAAAAATATCCGAATGGGCGGGAACGGCGCAGGAGGGTGTATCCGGAAAGGAAGGCATCAAAAATCTCGCTGATGCGCTTGCTGCATTTTCACCTGTATCACAAAATCTCGAAGGGGTTCTCAAACTGATTTCCGGCCCCGGATACAAAAGCGCGACACGCAACCTTCTCGGCGAGTTGGACAGCCTGCCTGTTGTGTCCCGGGATCACTTGTCCGCCCTGCATGAAAAAGCGGCAGAGGATACAGTTAAGTGCAAAGAGAGCACAGGAACAAAAGGACGTCGCCCCTATGCTGATGCGATCCTGAATGACGTGGAGAAACGGTGCGGGTTCACTTATCTGACGGACAGCGACAACCGCTCTGTGTCCATCCTTGACACATCAGAATTTCCTTCCGATTATAAATGGGGTACTGCCCGCCATTCGGAATTTGCAGTGATTCTTGATCATGCCGCAAGACGGATCTCCGTAGCCCACAGCTGGATCAAACTTGCCGAAGCGGAACGGGATCGGTGTGAGGAGGATGCAGCGAAAGTGTACGATCTTCCCGACAAGGTTAAGGAGTGGCTGGATACCTTCTGCAGCAACCGCTCGGATATATCTGGTGCGCAAGGGGAAGGGTACCGTATCCGCCGTAAAGCAATAGAAGGGTGGAAAGAAGTGGTTGCGAGCTGGGGCAGGAGCAGCTGTATTACAGCGGAAGATCGTGTTGCGGCGGCAAGAGCGTTGCAGGACGATCCTGAAATTGACAAATTCGGCGATATTCAGCTCTTTGAAATCCTTGCACAGGATGAAGCGCTCTGTGTATGGCACAAAGACGGGGATGTTGCAAAATCGCCTGATGCGCAAATGCTGATAGATTATGTACTGGCATCTGATGCTGAATCCAAAAAACGCCGGTTTAAAGTGCCTGCTTACAGGCATCCCGATGCCCTGCTGCACCCGATTTTCTGTGACTTCGGAAATTCGCGATGGGATATTACATACGATATCCATGGAGCAAGAGGGAAAAAGAAGGCGAAGCGCGGGTCGAAAAAGGAAGAGGCTATGCCGCGGGGCGTGGCAATGAAATTATGGACCGGATCAGATGTCCTTTCTGTATCGCTCCGCTGGCAGTCGAAAAAACTTGCCGCTGATCTGGCATTGGATCAGGAGGCAGAAGAAGTGACAGACACAGCGGCAGTTTCCCGCGCTGACCGGCTTGGCAGGGCTGCTGCCGGGATTGACCGCGGGGCAGGGGTGACCATTGCCGGGCTTTTTGAGGAAGCTCATTGGAATGGCCGCCTCCAGGCGCCGAGACAGCAACTGGAGGCGATCGCTGCCGTACGGGACAACCAGAAACTGTCTTCTGAAGAACGTGAACGGCGCATTGCTTTTATGAAGGATCGGATCCGGTGGCTGGTAACCTTTTCCGCCAAGCTTCGTCCTCAGGGGCCCTGGCATAGTTACGCACCGACGCAAGGACTCCAGAGTGATCCTAAATACTGGCCACACTCTGAAATCAACAAAAAACGAAAAGGGCAGGCAAAGCTGATTCTTTCCCGTCTGCCCGGTCTGCGTATTCTTTCCGTTGATCTGGGGCATCGTTTTGCCGCAGCCTGTGCTGTATGGGAGACCATGAGCTCTGAAGCGATTCAGGAAGCATGCCGCCTTGCAAATCATCAGCTCCCTGCGCCGGCAGATTTGTATCTGCATCTGAAACGCACGGTACAGAAAAATCTGATTGATGGCGAAAAGACTGTTGAAGAAAGCACAGTTTACCGCCGTATCGGTGCGGACCGCCTGCCCGACGGAACGGCACATCCGGCGCCCTGGGCACGGCTGGATCGTCAGTTCCTGATCAAGCTTCAGGGCGAGGAAAAAGTACGTGAGGCATCCAATGAGGAAGTCTGGCAGGTCCATCTTATGGAAAGTGCGCTGGGCCTTTCCTTCCCCCTCATCGACAGGCTGGTCTATGCCGGATGGGGTGGTACGGAAAAACAGGCTGCCCGGCTGGAAGCGCTGCGTGAAAAAGGCTGGAAACCGACAGGAACCCCGGCAGACCAGGACGAGGAAGGAGGCGGGTACAAGCCGTCTCTGGCGGTGGATGAACTGATGTTTTCTGCCGTGCGCACCCTGCGCCTTGCCCTGAAATACCATGGTGACCGGGCACGGATCGCCTTTGCACTGACTGCTGACTATAAGCCCATGCCCGGCGATACCCGCTATTATTTTTCCGAGGCGAAGGACCGTTCATCGGGTGCTGATGCAGCGGAGCGGGAGGCAAAACACAAGGACTATCTTCTGGACATGCTTCTTCTCTGGCATGACCTGGCGTTTTCCCGCAAGTGGCGGGATGAAGAGGCGAAAGAACTTTGGAACCTCCATATAGCGGCACTGCCCGGTTATCAGGCGCCTGCTGCTCCGATTCAGGAAGAGGCGGGACAGGGGCGTAAAAAAGCACGGGAAGAGGCGCGAGCGAAAATGACGCCTGCTGCCGAAGCTTTGTTGGCGGACGGAACGCTCCGTGAAAAATTGCACGGTCTCTGGAAAGAACGCTGGGAAAAAGATGATGCGCAATGGAAAAAGCACCTGCGCTGGATGAAAGACGGGATTCTGCCACGGGGCGGTCGTGCCGCTACGCCTTCCATACGTTATGTGGGTGGTCTGTCCCTGACCCGTCTCGCCACATTGACCGAATTCCGCCGTAAGGTACAGGTGGGATTTTATACGCGCCTGTTCCCCTCGGGAGAGAAAAGGGAAATCAAAGAGGCTTTCGGGCAGACTGCGCTGGATGCCCTTGAGCGGCTTCGGGAGCAGCGGGTCAAGCAGCTTGCCAGTCGTATTGCGGAAGCAGCCCTCGGCGCAGGCAGAGTCAGCCGCACAGCACTGAAACAGGATCCGAAACGGCCGGAAGCCCGGGTGGATGCTGCATGTCACGCCGTCATTATTGAAAACCTCGAACACTATCGCCCGGAAGAAACACGGACACGGCGGGAAAATCGCGGGCTGATGAACTGGGCTTCTTCCAAAGTGAAGAAATATCTCAGCGAGGCATGCCAACTGCACGGCCTGTTCCTCAGGGAAGTGCCGGCAGGTTACACCTCAAGACAGGACTCGCGTACCGGTGCTCCGGGCATGCGCTGTCAGGACGTGACTGTAAAGACTTTTCTGAATTCGCCGTTCTGGCAGAAACAATGCGTTCAGGCGCAAAAAAACAAAAGCACAGCCCGGGATCGTTTCCTGTGTGCTTTGAAAGAAGCAGTGGCGCAGGGTGGCATGGAGGAAGAGAAAAAAATGGGGCCCATCCGTGTGCCGGTGCCAGGCGGCGAAGTCTTTGTTTCGGCAGATGCAGCCTCTCCGGCGGCAAAGGGGCTTCAGGCAGACCTGAATGCCGCCGCCAATATTGGACTGCGGGCTTTGCTCGATCCCGACTGGCCCGGGAAATGGTGGTATGTTCCCTGCGATAGAAAAACGGCATATCCGGCGAAAGAAAAAGTGGAAGGAAGTGCTGCTGTGGATGTGAAGCAGGCGCTTCCTTTTGTTCTTCCTGAAGAAAAGGAAAATAAAGGCAAGACGAAAGGCGGAAAAAAAGGAAAGGGAGAGGTGATGAATCTCTGGCGTGATGTTTCCGCAGAGCCGCTGATGACCGGGCAATGGCTGGATTATACTGCTTACCGGAAGGAAGTAGAGAACCGTGTGATTCAGGTGCTCACGGCGCAGCTGAAAGCCCGGAACCCGCTGCGCTTCGGCAATCTCGGGGACGAGGAAGAAATCCCTTACTGAAAAGGAAAAAAGTATGGACGAAAGCCTGTGGCCCGCAAGGAACGTGGCAGAGTATGCCTATTGTCCGCGGCTCTTCTATTTCATGCAGATCGAAGGAGTTTTTATCCCCAGCTATGATACGGAGGAGGGCAAGTCCGTTCATGGCAGGGTGGATAAGCCCAGTGCCGCACCGCAACCTGTCCCTTCAGAAGAAGAGGAGGATACCGAACGTCCTGTTGCCGTGAGAAGCCTGACGCTGACCAGCAAAGCGCTGTCATTGACAGCTACGCTGGATCTGGCGGAAATACAGGGTACGACAGCTGTGCCTGTGGAGTACAGGAAAGGGCGCCCCCGTCATTTCTTTCGCCGCCCTGCGAAGCCGGAAGAGGAGCAGCCGGAAGAGACCCTGTCTCAGGAGCCGGAGCCCTGGCCTACCGATAGGGTGCAGGTGGGACTGCAGGCTGTTCTTCTGGAGGAGGCGGGGTACACAGTGGAAAAAGCTGTGCTGTATTACGCCGCAGAAAAAAGAAGGCTTACCATCCCCGTGGATGCCGCCCTGAAAGAAGAAGCACTCCGTACGCTGGAGGAGGCGAAAGAATGCGCCGGAGGGACTCGGCCCCTGCCGCTGATCAATGATCCGAAATGTCCCCGATGCTCGCTGCAGCCCATTTGCCTGCCTGACGAAATCAATCTGCATCGTGCCCACTCTGATGATGAAGAATGGACACCACGGCGCATCTGGCCGCCCCGTGACGATGGTATCCACGTCGTAGCGCAGGCAGAAGGGCTCAAAGCCGGTGTGCGCGGGAAAGAATTGAACGTTTATGACAAAAACGGCGCAACAGTAAAATCAGTCCCTCTTGCGAACATTGAAAGCCTCTCGCTGCTGGGCTCTGTACAGCTTACTACGCAGGCGCTTCATGCGCTGGCGGGGCTGAACATACCCATTGCCTTTCTTTCCTCTGCAGGCAGGCTGGTTTCCATGATGGACCCCATGGATTCGGTCAGCGCGGAAATACGGAAAGCGCAGGTGAGAAAGTTTGATCAGCCGGAAGTCTGTCTGGCACTGGCACAGGCTCTGATCTCCAGCAAAATTCAAAACCAGCGCACGCTGCTGATGCGTAACCATAGTGCGCTCCCGCCGGGCGTGGCGGACAGTCTTCTGAGGGAGATCAACGGTGTGCTGAAAGCGGACAACATTGAAACCGTCCGCGGTCACGAGGGGCGGGCCGCCGCGATTTATTTCCGCCATTTTTCCGGAATGATCAAAGGGAAGCCGGGGCAGGAATTCGATGAAAATGGACGTCAGCGCAGGCCGCCGCCGGATCCCGTCAATGCCTGCCTTTCCATGGCGTATACCATGCTGGCGCATGAGTGCACCGCTGCAGCACGACTCGCAAGGCTTGAGCCGTCTATCGGCGGGTTCCATGTGTCCCGGCCGGGAAGACCGGCGCTGGCACTGGATCTCATGGAACCGTTCAGACCGCTCATTGCCGATTCGCTTGCGCTCAGCTGCTTTAACCGTGGGGAACTGACGGAAGGTCATTTTAGCCGCAGTGCCGCCGGATGCCTCTTCACTGATGCCGGGCGGCGCAGTTTTTTTAACGCCCTCGGCAGAAGAATGGATACGGAAGTCACGCATCCCTGCTACGGATACCGGCTCGGATACAGGCGGATGATTGTGATTCATGCACGGATGGTCGCCGCCTGGCTCATGGGTGAAATTGACACACTGGAATTTTTAACTACACGATAAAGAAAACGGAGGACCTTATGCGCAGGTGCTATCTTGTCTGCTACGATATCCGTGATCCGAAAAGACTCCGGCGCATACACCGGATTCTCCGGGGATACGGCGAGGCGTGGCAGTACTCCGTCTTTTTTTGTGTGCTCAAAGATATTGACCGTGTGCGCCTGCAGGCGGATATCGAAGAGGAAATTAATCATAAAGAAGACCAGACGGTCATTCTTGATCTGGGACCCAATGAAAAAGAAGCAAGGAAAAATACCACCGTTATCGGAACGGCCCTTCCAGAACCTGAAAGTGGCTTCGTCGTGATTTGACTTTCCAAAAATAAAACTGTATACTCATAAATGCTTCTACAGGAGGCGAAAAGACTGCGGAACGTGTCTTCCCCTTCAATGGGCGTGGCACCGCAGCGTTGTTCAGTTTAGTTCCAGAAAAGGACGGTTCACCTCCGCCGGTGCGTCGCGAGTGCGATGGTGCTGAGGGGGGGGCCGGGGGGATACTCGTTCTTCTTGATATCCCGGCACTTAGAGAGAATTTAATCTCTAAATTTGGATCAAATGACAGTGAAAAAAGACATCGGTCAGGTCGCACTCGCAAAAGCCTCTTTATACCCAATAAACACAGGCCTCATATGAGACGGCGGTCGCTGTCCTTGGAACCAACCTGATCAACGGACACCAGGGCAAAATTGAAATCCTTACCTTTTCAGTAGGTCGCTGTCCTTGGAACCAACCTGATCAACGGACACTTTTTCTGGTGCGTCCGATGCGTGTGACAGATGTGGTCGCTGTCCTTGGAACCAACCTGATCAACGGACACTTAACCACGGGCGTGAAGCCCACAAAAGGAGACAGTCGCTGTCCTTGGAACCAACCTGATCAACGGACACCATGGTTGGGGTTTTGAGGGAGGGGGGAGCCCGGAGGTCGCTGTCCTTGGAACCAACCTGATCAACGGACACGCGTCGATTCGTCCTCCCCATTCGATCATGGCGGAGTCGCTGTCCTTGGAACCAACCTGATCAACGGACACCGGGTTTTCGGTGGAGTGATTGGGTGCCTGCTGAAGTCGCTGTCCTTGGAACCAACCTGATCAACGGACACACGTACAAAACTTTTCCTTGACTACATTTCCAGCTGAGGTCGCTGTCCTTGGAACCAACCTGATCAACGGACACTTGCGTTTTTTTTGTGTTTTTTTTGCGTTCGGATCGTCGCTGTCCTTGGAACCAACCTGATCAACGGACACACTTCAGGAATATTGTATGGTATAATGTCGTTACGTCGCTGTCCTTGGAACCAACCTGATCAACGGACACATGATTGTTCCTGTATTTGTGATACCAAGACTACAGGTCGCTGTCCTTGGAACCAACCTGATCAACGGACACCTAGTAATCAGATCTGAATACGTCTGATTCTTCAAGTCGCTGTCCTTGGAACCAACCTGATCAACGGACACTGAATATTCTGACGTGGGATGCACCACCGGGGACGAGTCGCTGTCCTTGGAACCAACCTGATCAACGGACACGCAATGTTGTCGATATCTGGGCGGGTCGTTTTCCAGTCGCTGTCCTTGGAACCAACCTGATCAACGGACACGCAGGCGTCACAGTCCAAGCGATCCCGTCAAGACTTTTGTCGCTGTCCTTGGAACCAACCTGATCAACGGACACTGTTGCCTGTGTTCATGTTCGGTCCTTTCGTTTTGGTCGCTGTCCTTGGAACCAACCTGATCAACGGACACACGATGACAGCGTAAGACTCTTTTGCGACAGTGATGTCGCTGTCCTTGGAACCAACCTGATCAACGGACACGAGCCATACCCGACTGTAGTAAATAATCCAGAATTGTCGCTGTCCTTGGAACCAACCTGATCAACGGACACAAAGTCAGCTCTGCAGATTGAACAGACAGTCCTGGTCGCTGTCCTTGGAACCAACCTGATCAACGGACACCGATGCTCAAACATGCAAAGGCGCAGGGCAGACCGTCGCTGTCCTTGGAACCAACCTGATCAACGGACACGATGAGATTGTTTGCGTCCGCAGGACCTGACCGCGTCGCTGTCCTTGGAACCAACCTGATCAACGGACACCGAGAAATCAGCGGTGGTGTCGGTAACCAGTCAGGTCGCTGTCCTTGGAACCAACCTGATCAACGGACACTTTGCGAACTCGTAGATTGTGAGCGTATCAAGGCGTCGCTGTCCTTGGAACCAACCTGATCAACGGACACCTAATGGTGGCGTCGTGAACGAGGCAACGCTGCATGTCGCTGTCCTTGGAACCAACCTGATCAACGGACACGTAGACGAGGAAGCAACACGCACTGTCAGAGGATTCTGTCGCTGTCCTTGGAACCAACCTGATCAACGGACACTCATCAGGACAGGTGACTGCGTCCGTGGTGACCGTCGTCGCTGTCCTTGGAACCAACCTGATCAACGGACACCGCTGCAACTGGACCTGACTATTGTTCGGCAGACAGGTCGCTGTCCTTGGAACCAACCTGATCAACGGACACTTCGGTGCTGGTGCGGGCTTCGACAGTTCGACCGCGTCGCTGTCCTTGGAACCAACCTGATCAACGGACACCTGGTGACGGCAACAAGGCCCAAACCTTCCAATGTGGTCGCTGTCCTTGGAACCAACCTGATCAACGGACACTTACAGCGATGGGCTCTGCAGCAAAATCACTCGCGTCGCTGTCCTTGGAACCAACCTGATCAACGGACACCAGATCGCGCACCTCAGCCATGATCTCATTACGGCGTCGCTGTCCTTGGAACCAACCTGATCAACGGACACATATCTGTCCAGTATCCTGCGTGCGTGTCGGTCACGTCGCTGTCCTTGGAACCAACCTGATCAACGGACACCTTACTGGGTTGACCCCGCCACAGGAATGACTCCGGTCGCTGTCCTTGGAACCAACCTGATCAACGGACACTCGGTGTTGCGCGTCTCTAGTGTTGGCGTCGCTTTTGTCGCTGTCCTTGGAACCAACCTGATCAACGGACACAGACTAGTCTCGCGAATCGTATGAATAGCCTCGCTGTCGCTGTCCTTGGAACCAACCTGATCAACGGACACATAGCGACGCAGGAAAGACAACGGTGCTGCACCGACGTCGCTGTCCTTGGAACCAACCTGATCAACGGACACCCCGGATAGATGCGTGTCCCGCGCCCTACGATCTGAGTCGCTGTCCTTGGAACCAACCTGATCAACGGACACTTGGGATGGCGTTCAAGCCGTGACTCCCGCATCAGTCGCTGTCCTTGGAACCAACCTGATCAACGGACACAAGGAATTCCAATAGATTTTGCGCGTCCCGGTACAGTCGCTGTCCTTGGAACCAACCTGATCAACGGACACAATGCCTGATGATGCTCCTAGTGTGATTGCTGTCGTTGTCGCTGTCCTTGGAACCAACCTGATCAACGGACACTGCCAGTACTCTTCTTGCAGTACTTGCTTTGTTTGCGTCGGTCGCTGTCCTTGGAACCAACCTGATCAACGGACACACTCCGCCTGGATGTTTACAGAATATCCATCTTGCAGTCGCTGTCCTTGGAACCAACCTGATCAACGGACACTACGTCCCATCAGCAGCACGAGACATGTTGATGTCGTCGCTGTCCTTGGAACCAACCTGATCAACGGACACCATGAAGATAGAGTCGGTGCAGCACCGTTGCCTTTGTCGCTGTCCTTGGAACCAACCTGATCAACGGACACCGACGCTAATCCTGACGGCAAACCGCTACGGAAAAAGTCGCTGTCCTTGGAACCAACCTGATCAACGGACACTGTATTTTTTTGCCTCTTGACACACACACAGTTTTGTCGCTGTCCTTGGAACCAACCTGATCAACGGACACCATGCGCGCATTGCAAGATAGATTCAAGAACGTGAGGTCGCTGTCCTTGGAACCAACCTGATCAACGGACACACCTACCCATCGCTTGATTGAGCCGCTGGAAACTCGTCGCTGTCCTTGGAACCAACCTGATCAACGGACACCGATATGCTGACAGGGTCTTCAGGTGCGTCAGGAGTCGCTGTCCTTGGAACCAACCTGATCAACGGACACCGACGGAAAAGAAATGTCCTACAGCGAGGCTATGTCGCTGTCCTTGGAACCAACCTGATCAACGGACACATGACGTTGCCCGTGACATGGATTCCGCTTGCTATGTCGCTGTCCTTGGAACCAACCTGATCAACGGACACTCGACTGCGGGATTGGATGCGCTTCTGACAAGATGTCGCTGTCCTTGGAACCAACCTGATTAACGGA
>Ga0255341_1004389_pt1 | contig 14879 bp, 13 predicted proteins | sample wastewater_treat_8_FD_192418 | JGI IMG/M metagenome (GOLD analysis project Ga0255341, IMG submission 192418) | Wastewater microbial communities from Lulu Island WWTP, Vancouver, Canada - plant12 | ecosystem: Engineered > WWTP > Wastewater > Unclassified | place: Canada: Vancouver, British...
CAGGGATGAAGGGAGTGACCATCCCCACAGCCACGTTGGAAAGCATCGCGTCGATATTGCTGATCCGGAAATTCCATCTGATAGTCTGGCGTCGTTCCGACACCTTGCTATCTACATTATCTGCCAATCGAACACCCCTCCGGGTCCAGCCCGGTCATTCGCGCTCGTATGGTGACCCCAGCGCCTCCGGCGCCCTCGAACTGCGCTTCGCTGCTGTGGCAGTGACGATGACTAGCACCACTATCGTGAACACGTAAGGCATCATCTTAAGGAAGAATGACGGTATTCTCGCCCCTAACACCTGTATGCGGAAACCGAGTGCATCAATCCCTCCGAACAGGTATGCGCCCAGCATGGCCCTGAACGGATCCCATACTGCGAATATTACTAGAGCCACTGCTATCCAACCGCGCCCGGCCGTCATGTTCTCCAGCCAGCTGGGGGCGTAGGCCAGCGATAAGTAGGCCCCTCCCAGCCCTGCCAGCATTCCGCCTGCCGTCACACTCGCGTACCTAATTGCAAAGACATTCACTCCAAGAGCGTCCGCGGTTTCGGGGCTTTCGCCCACCGACCGAAGGTGCAAGCCTGGACGGGTGCGGTACAAGTAGAACCACAGGACAGGAACAACAACATACGTAAGGTACACCAGCAAGTCATGCTTGAACAGAATCGTCCCTATCAACGGGATGCGGGATAGCCCCGGGATAGGCGCCTGGCCGAAGGTGACGGGCAAAGGCACTCCAATCATCGACTTACCTAGGTAACCGCTGAGGCCCGTGCCGAACAGAGTAAGGGCCAGGCCACTCACAACCTGATTGACTTTGAGCGTGATAGTCATGAACGCATGTATCAGACCCATAAGCCCTCCGGTGATGAGCGCTGCCAGCACTCCCGCCGCAAGGCTGCCTGTGCGAACCGCAGTGAGAAATCCGCTAACGGCGCCTACCAGCATCATGCCCTCAACTCCCAGGTTGAGCACGCCTGACCGCTCGCACACGAGCTCACCCAGGGCGGCGTAGAGCACAGGAGTGCCGGAGCTGACCGCGGCCGAGAGAATGGACACAAACATGGAATCAGCCATCAATGCTCGCCTCCTCCCCGCTCCCACCGACAGCAGCATGTACAGCCCTTACACGGTACCGGCCCAGAGCTTCCGTGGCCAGCACGCAGAAGAGCATCAGGCCCTGCAGCATATTAACAGACGCGGCGCTCACTCCGATGACCTGCGCCGAGTATCCCCCTACGAGCAGCCCGCCGAAGAGCACCGACACCAGCACTACAGCCCATGGGTTCACCTTAGCCAGCCACGCCACGATGATCGCTGAATAGCCATAACCTGGCGACAGCTGTCGCGTCATCCGGCCTGCAATCGCCGACACCTCCGCCATGCCGCCCAGGCCGGCCAGGGCACCGGCAAGGCACATCGTCAACACAATATTGCGCTCGATGTTCATGCCGGCATACCGGGCAGCGCGGGGGTTCTCGCCGATTACCGTAACCTCATACCCCCATTTGGTGCGCCCCAACGCGAACCAGATCAGGCCCGCGGCCACCAGGGCGAACACGAGGCCCAGGTGGATACGTGTGCCAAACAGCGACGGCAACCTGGCTGCGCTAGAGAACGGGGCTGACAGGGGGAAGTTGAGGTTCACGGGATCCCGCCACGGACCGTGCACCAGGTACTCGACCCAGTAGATTGCGACATAGTTCAGCAGAAGGGTGGTAATGATCTCGTTGACGCCCAGATACGCTCGGGGAACCGCGGGCAGAAGAGCCCAGATGGCGCCTGCCGCCATGCCGGCCAACACCATGAGCGGCATCACTTGCCACGCCGGCGCATCCGGCATGGAAAGCGCCACCCAGGCCGCGGCGAACGCGCCCATGTGGAACTGGCCTTCGGCCCCAACATTCCACAGAAGCATCTTGGCAGCCAGCGCCACACCTAGCGCGCACAGCATTATCGGAATCGATGTGACCAAAGTCTCGGAAATGCCGTACCAGTCAGAAAACGCGCCCCACCACATGTAGTAATACACTTTAAGCGGGCTGAACCCAGATGCGGCAAGGAACGCAGCCCCCAAAACGAGTGCCATGATTATCGCGAGCAAGGGAGAGATGAACCTGTAGAAGGAAGATACCGTCTCACGCTTCTCAAGCACCAGCTTCAAGGCGTCCATCTCCCTTCTCTGCAGCTGATACGCCGGCCATCATCATGCCGATTTCGTCCAGGTTCAGCTCATCACGGCCAACAGTGCCCATTATGCGCCCTTCGTATATCACTGATATCCTGTCGCACAGCGCGATCAACTCTTCCAGATCCTCCGATATCAACAGCGTGCCCACGCCGCTCTCACGCTCCCTGAGGAGTATGGTATGGACCGCCTCGGTAGCGCCTATATCCAGGCCGCGGGTAGGATGAACCGCCACGACCAGTTTGTGCTCCATTGACGTCTCGCGGGCAAGCAACAGCCGTTGCGAGTTGCCGCCCGACAGAAGCCTAACGGCGGTGCGAAGGTTCGGGGTCTTGACGTTGAACCTCTCCACCAATCCGTCCGTCCAAGTTCTGGCTCGGGTTGCGTCGACAATCGGCCCCCGGCACATCTCGTTGCACCGGTATCTCTTCATGATCGCATTGTACGTTATGTTCAGGTTAGGCGCCAAACCTACCCCAAGGCGGTCCTCCGGTATGTGGCTCACCCCTGCCTCGATTATCGAGCGAGGGGTGTGGTTCGTCATATCGGCGCCACATATGTGCACGCTCCCCACGCTTGCCCGGCGCAACCCGGTAATGACCTCGGCCAGTTCACGCTGGCCATTGCCGGCCACACCGGCTATGCCGTGTATCTCGCCGGCGCGCACGTCGAGATCGATTCCTGCGAGCACCGTGGTGCCCCGGTCGCCAACGGCAGTGAGCTCACGCACCTCCAGCACAGGGCCTCCTATCGCCACCGGCGGCCGCTCCGGAGCCTGCCCAATCTCGCGCCCAACCATCATGGACGCAAGCTCCCTGGCGTTTGTTTCGCGAGTGTCACACGAGAAGACGTCCTTACCTGCGCGCAAGACCGTCACTCTATCGGAGATCTCCATCACTTCGTCGAGCTTGTGAGTGATGAATATGATTGTCTTGCCGTCGGCGGTCATGCGGCGGAGGGTCTCGAAGAGCTCGCTGACCTCCTGAGGCGTGAGAACAGCTGTGGGTTCATCCATTATCAAGACGTCTACACCGCGGTAGAGCATCTTGATGATCTCAACGCGCTGCTGCTCACCCACTGATAGCTGCCATATCTTCGCGTGGGGGTTGACGGCGAGGCCGTATTCAGACGAGAGCTTGGCAACTTCCCGCTCTATGGGGGCCATGTCCAACGCAAAGCGTGGGCGAGACATGCCCAGGGTGATGTTCTCAGCCACGGTGAAGGTTTGAACCAGACGGAAGTGCTGATGCACCATTCCTATTCCGAGAGCAATGGCAGAGGCAGGCGAACGAAGGGCGACTCGCTCCCCGCGCACGCAGATCTCACCGGAATCCGGTCGGAGCAGGCCGGTAAGGATGTTCATGAGGGTACTCTTGCCTGCGCCGTTCTCGCCGAGGAGCGCGTGAATACTGCCCCTGCGAACTGCGAGGTTCACGTGATTGCTGGCAATCACACCGGGAAACCTCTTGGTGATGTCGCGCATCTCTACGGCATAATCTACCGTGCCCAACTTCAATCCTCCATACTGTGACGGGGCGGCCGGCCCCTTCGCAGGACGCCGGCCGTCCCGTACTGCTCACATGTCCAGACTATTTGGGCAGCGTGCCCTCCACGCCCTCGACGAACCAGTCGAAACTGAGCATCTCAGCATCAGTCATGGTAGTGCCGGCAGGCACTTTCACCTTGCCGGTGTTGTCCTTGATCGGTCCGGCGAATGGATGGAACTTGCCTGCTACGATCTCAGCCTGCTTGTCCGCTACAGCCTTCTTAACCTTGTCGGTGACCATCGGCCCGTACGGCGCTAGGCCTACTACGCCATCGACCATGCCGCCCCAGTAATCCTCGCTCTTCCAGGTGCCCTCCTTAGCAGCCTTCACCCTTCTCACGTAGTACGGGCCCCAGTTCCATACGGGGCCTGTGAGTACCGCGTTCGGCGCAAACTGGCTCATTGGCGAGTTGTAGCTCACACCGTACTTGCCGCGCTCTGCGGCAGCCTGCATGGGAGCGGGGGTATCCTGATGCTGCGCGATCACGTCGGCGCCGGCGTCGAGAGCTGCCTTGGCGGCTTCTTTCTCAGTGGCCGGGTCGTACCAGGTGTTTGTCCATACCACCTTCACCTTGGCGTTTGGATTGACGAACCTGACGCCGCGAGTGAACGCGTTGATACCCCGAACGACCTCAGGGATTGGGAAGGCGCCCACGTAACCCAGGACATTGGTCTTCGTCATCATGCCTGCCACCATGCCCGAAAGGAACCTGGGCTCATACATGCGGCCAAAGTAAGTTGAGACATTGGGATAGTCTCTCTTGAATCCGGAGCAATGCTCGAACATGACATTGGGGAAGTTCTTAGCAACGTTCTGAACGTAGTCCATGTACCCGAAGCTTGTCGCAAAGATGACCTTGCAGCCCTGCCTGGCCAGCTGCGTCATCATTCGCTCGGCCATCGCGTCCTCGGAGACGGATTCGACGCAGACACTCTCCACCCACGGAAGCTCCTTCTCCATGAACTTGCGTCCCTCATCATGGGCCGTGGTCCAGCCCGCGTCGCCCACAGGGCCGATGTAGATGAAGCCCACTTTGAACTTGGCTTCCGCCGCCATGGAGTGGCCATTCATCATAGCCATTCCTCCTAGCAGCACTAGTATCGCGACTGCCAGGACGATCCTCTTCGCTTTGCCCATGTTTCATCCCTCCATAATAATCGTGGTAGGGGCATCACAAGACCTAAGTACCGAGTCCAGTCGCCCCGGTAAACTACACTCCGGCCCACCGGGGATCTGTACGAAAACTGTTTTCCTTATTCTTCACGGAGCTGTGTTTTCCTTCACACCTCCCCGCAGTGCACCGGCACCACTCGCCACGTGTGTCTGGCCCGCAATGCGGCGGAAAAAAGTACGAACCCGGCCCCGCACTCAGGGCAGGATCCGGACTACAGTATGATACCACGAAAAATGTCGATTGACACTGGGGAAACCCCGGAAGGCGACGCGCGAAGGCTAATCAGGTCTCTTCATCCCTGCCCTGTCGAGCAGTGCGTCGAGAGTGGGCGCTCGCCCGCAGCCCGCGGCGCCTTCGGGGCAGTAGCCCAGGTCGTCGCAGGATGCCCCTGCCCGCCAGAAGATGTTCGGGGCGATCCGCCTGTACTCAGCGAGTAACCCCGTGAACAGCTCCCGTATCTCCCACTGGGCACGCTGGCAGCACCTGAGGTTGAACATGTGCCGGAGCTGGCGCGCGTTGGTTGTTATCACGAATTTGGTCTCAGTGGCGTTGGAGAGGCCGAACCGCACATCCTCAGCCGGCAGTTTGGCATCGTTCAGGCCGTACTGCTGCAGTTGCCTGATGTCGTCCTGGAGCTCGCGAAACCGCTCCAAAAACTCGGGGGCCCTGTGGAAGCTGGGCGGGACAACGTAATGGAAGTTGTGTTCGCGAACGTATCTCTGAGACTGCTGCAATTGCGACAGGTCGGCCGATCCCTGCTCGGGGTCGTTGACCCACCCAGGCACGTCGGGGTCTTTGAACATCTTCATCAGCCGGTGCCTGTCATTCTGCTGGCTGGATATCCTGCTGTAGCCTTCCACAGCGAAACTGGTGTACCAGTGTTCGAGGGCTCCAAGATGGCCCGAGCTGATAAGCGTGCGCACGAACTTGCCCACAGCCTGATCGCCGGCGCGGTCGGCGGCATCGGATCCCCAGACCATGTCGTAGAGGTCGTCCGTGCCCAGGGGTTTGTAGCACAGCCTCGCCATGAGCAACAGCCTTTCGGGATCTACGTCTGTGCCCATGAACGGATAGTAGATTATCCTGAATTTCAAGCCAACTTCCTGCTCCGAGCTGTGCATGTGACGTCCTCCTCGGTGAGAGTATCAGTAGTGATAGGGCTCGTTTCGGTCTATCTTGAATGCACGATAGATCTGCTCCAGCAGGATGACGCGCATGAGCTGATGGGGGAAGGTCATCAGCGAAAAACGGACGCGATCGTCGGCCCGGGCCAGCACTTCGGGCGAATAGCCCGTTGGCCCGCCGATGAGAAATGTGATGTCGCTTCGCCCCGAAGTCGCAAGCCCGGCGATGAGCGCCGATAGCCCCTCTGATGTAAGCTCCCTGCCGGCCAGATCAGACGCAATCACGTATGATCCCGGTCGCACCAGGTTGAGCAGACGCCGACCTTCGATCGCCCTGAGCTGGGCCCGCCTGGCCTCGCTGTCGCGGTCGGTGAATGGCTCTTCCGAAGCTGTGCGCACGCTCAGCGTGCAGTAGCGGGAGAGGCGCCTTGCGTAGTCGTCTATTGCCTGCTCGAGATAGCGCTCCTTGATCTTGCCTATGGCCGCGATGTCAATCCTCATGCCAGCCGTCAACGGCTGGTCGGCGCTTCAGTCAACACTACCCGGGCCGTGCGCTCCCGCCGATTCGTCCCTATAACCGTGAACTCCAGCGTATCGCCGATATCGGCCGTGTAAATGGCCTTCTGCAGATCGGTCGCGGTGGCGATGTCCTTACCGCCAACGGCAGTGATGATGTCGCCGGGGCCGAGACCCGCGCGGTCTGCCGGGCCTCCACGTACGACGGACGAAATGTACAGTCCCTGCTCAACCGGGAGCCTGTTCCGGGCGGCCAGGTAGCGGTTGATCTCAGTCACTCTGGATATTCCCACGTACGGGCGGCGAACCTTGCCATACTGGATGATCTCGTTGGCGACGGTGCGGGCCGAGTTTATGGGAATCGCCAGCCCTATGCCTTGAGCTTGAGCAATGATGGCGGTGTTGATGCCGATTACCGTGCCGGTGGACGTGACCAGAGCCCCACCTGAGTTGCCTGGGTTAATGGGCGCATCCGTCTGAATCAGCCCCTCAAGCGCCTGGCCGGTGGAAGCGTCGATCGTGACCGACCGGTTGAGGGCGCTGATGACGCCGGCCGTAACAGTATGGTCGAAGCCGTACGGGTTGCCGATGGCGATCGCAGGTTCGCCAATGATCAGGTTGTCGGAGTTTCCGAGCTCTGCCGCGGGAAGATCGGCGCTTTCCACCTTTATGACAGCGACGTCGGTGTATGGGTCAGTGCCCACGATGGAGCCGGCAAGTTGCCTCCCGTCCACAAGGACCACAGTGATCTCGGTCACCCCTTCGACCACATGGTTGTTGGTCAGGATGTACCCAGACTTATCGATGATCACTCCTGAGCCGAGGCCTTCGCGCTCCTGGACAACGGGCATGAAGAAGAAGTCGTAGACTAGCGCCTCCTGCTTGGTGGCGATCTTGACTACAGACGAGCCCACCTTCTGGGCGGCATACGCTGCAGAGAAGGCAGTGTCGGCAAGGTCCGGCCCCGGCACTTGCGCCCCTTCTTGTGCTGGTCCCGGGATAACCGGCGCCGGCTGCGCCTCACGGCTCGCCGGATAGTAGTTGACGATCACGATCCCCACGAGCAGTCCACCAATGATCGCCCCTGCCAGCGCGGCGAGAAAAAGCGCCAGGCCGGCCAGGCCGCCTTTTCGGTATCCTCCGTAGTAGTAGCTCATGCGATTGTACCTCCGAACCTTCCCGAATAAGTGCATATTCGCCGGCGCAGCCCGGGATACCTGCGAGCGCCAACCCCGGATGGGCGCTAATACTCGATTCCGTGACGTGCCGCGATGCCTGACTCAAAAGGGTGCTTGACCATCCGCATCTCAGTGACCAAATCCGCCATGTCCAGTATGGCGGCGGGCATGTTACGCCCTGTCAGCACCAGCTCCACCCCTGGCGGACGCCGCGCGATGAGGCTTGCCGCATCTTCCAGATCGAGTAGTTGGTAATGGAGCGCGTTGGATATCTCATCTAGTATCACCAGATCGGCCTGAGACTCGTCCAGAGTCCGCACAGCCAGATCATACGCCTCCCTGGCATAACGTATATCCCGCGGCTCTGGTTTCCCGAGCGTGACAAAACACTGCCCACACCCGTCGCACACCGCCTCGCCCGAACGCATCTTGTCGGCGTACTTGCAGTCCCGACCGAACTGGAAGATCTCAAACTCCGGGGCCAGTCGCCTCACCGCCCGGACCTCGCCAGTGTAGCTTGTACCCTTCATGAATTGTATCATCCTGACCTTGTAGCCATGGCCCACTGCGCGCAGCCCCAGGCCCAGCGCAGCTGTGGTCTTACCCTTGCCGTCGCCGGTGTAAACCTGAACAAGCCCATGCGCATAGCGCCCGCGGCATCGTCGCGCACTCACAGAGCTGTCGGGCTCAGGCCGCAGCTCGCCCTCACTCGATATCGTCGACGCCACTCGACACACCTCCTCCGCAAAGCCTGTCAGGCTTGCCGGGCCTGCAACCGTCACTACACTCTTCGTGCCCTGCCCGCTCTGCGCATTCGTCGCGCCCTCCGGACGCACGGCGCCTGCCATGCCGCGGGCTTCCGGAAATCACGAACACCGCCGGTCGGTCCAGCTCAGGGCGGCGCCCCACTATTGCCCGGACGCCATACACGTCCAGGAGATGCTCCTCCGTCAGTACCTCACTCGGCACGCCGCAGGCGGCCACCTGCCCCGAGCTGAGCATGGTGATGCGATCGCAGTACCTGCCCGCTAGGTTCAGGTCGTGCAGCACCGCAATGGTGGTTATTCCCGACTCATGGGCAAGCGCCTGCACAAGCTCCATTATCTCAACCTGGAAGTTCACGTCCAGGTGGGCAGTGGGTTCATCCAGCAGCAGCACACGCGGTTCCTGCGCCAGGGCCCGCGCAATCAGCACCCTCTGTCGCTCGCCCGACGACAGCGACGTGATGCGGCGTTCGGCAAGATGGGCGACTCCGGTGCGCTCCATGGCTTCACGAGCCTTCGCAACATCCAGAGCTGTTTCCGAGGCAAGGAAACGCAAGTGCGGGGAGCGCCCCATCATCACAGTCTCTTCCACCGAGAAAGGGAATATCACAGCCTCCGCGGCCCCCACCGCCGCTACCACCTGCGCGGCCTGGCGCGGCGACAGACCCCCGATATCCTGCCCGTCGAGGGAGACTGAGCCCGAAGAGGGCCCGGCCACACCGCCTATCACACGCAGCAATGTGGATTTTCCCGACCCATTCGGACCGATGACGCCGTGCAGCGTGCCTGACTCCGCGGCCAGGCTCACACCGTGCAGCACTTCCGGGCCCGACGCCCCGTACCCGAACCTCACATCGCGCACTTCGACACGCATGGCCGCATCACCCTCTCTTTCTCAGCCTGAGCAGATAGAAGAAGAACGGCGCACCGGCCATGGCTGTAATCACGCCCACCGGCACTTCGCGAGGGGGTATGATCACCCGGGAGAGTGTGTCGGCGGCCACCATGAACACCGCGCCCCCCAGGGCCGACACCGGTATCAGGCTCCTGTGATCCGGGCCGATCATCATCCGGGCGATATGCGGCACCACAAGCCCCACGAAGCCGATCAACCCCGACGAAGACACCGCAGCCGCCGTGATCAACGACCCGAGAGCAATGACCACCTTCTTGAACCGCTCCACATCCAGGCCCATGTACCGTGCGGATTCTTCCCCGCAGGCCGCCAAGTTGAAGTCGCGACCCAGAGCGGTGAGAACGGCGGTGCCGGCCAGCACATACGGGGCGGTCATGCGCACATGTGCCCAGCTCTTTGCGGATAAGCTCCCCATGAGCCACATGACCACCTTGGGCAGGTCTTCACCCGCCGTGACCATGAGGAACGATACCAGGGCCCACACAAACGATCCCACAACCACCCCGGCTAGGAGGAAAGTGTCGGTGGGCATGTGTCCGTCCACAGTAGACAGGGCATATACAAAGAGGACCGTGATCACTGCGCCGATGAACGCGAAGATAGGTATATAGGAAGACGGAGACGAAAGCGAAAGGGCGGCAAGCCCCACGCGCCCGGCAGACAGAATGCCGATGGACGCGCCCAGCGCCGCCCCTGATGATGCTCCTATGATGTACGGATCAGCCAGAGGGTTCCTGAACAGCCCCTGAAACGACGCCCCCGTGGCCGCAAGGCCAGCCCCGACCAGAAGCCCCAGCACAATCCGGGGAAGGCGGACTTCCAGGACAATGATCTCGGCGCTTTCGAGCACCGACTGGTCGATAGGCATCGGTCCCGGGCCATGCCCCGACCACAGCCGCAGCCACGACTCTAGCCACGCGGCCAGAGCCCTGCCCACGACGGGTATTCGCGATACGATGATGCGCAGAGCCAGCGAAGTCGGGATGCCGGCGGTCCCCGCCGATGCGGCCCAGATCACCACGGCCAGCATTGCAGCGACCAGAAGCGTTATGCGGGTCCTATTCGCGCGAGATCGAGGCATGGCGTGTCACCGTTCTCCTTTGGCGTTCGTAGCCTTGTCTATCCAGTCTACTCACTACTGCTCGCTACTGCGCACCTGCGAACAGGCCGGCCAGAGTCTCAAGCCCATCCACTAACCTCGGCCCCGGCCTCACCATCAGATCCGGGTGAACCTCGAAAACGCGTCCCTGCACGATAGCCGGCACTTTCCGCCATTCGTGCCTGGCCATGACTTCAGCTCGGTTGAAGCACGTGAGGATGACGACATCGGTATGCGCGGAGATCACAGTCTCTGGGCTTATTTGCGGCCATCCATCGATGTGGCCCACTACGTTGCGCCCGCCTGCCCGCCTCACAAGGTCGTCAACAAAAGTGCCTGCTCCGGCAGTCATCAGCGGATCATTCCATATCTCCACGAACACCCTCGGTCGGCTGTCGGCAGGCGTGACTGCCGTCTTCGACTCCACCGCCGCGACACGAGCCTTGAGGCCGTCGACCGTGCGGCGCGCAGCAGCATTGGCCCCACAAGCATCGCCGATGACCTGTATGGCGCGGAACACTTCATCAAGTGTGCGCGGGTTGACTGCAACCACCCTAAGCTTGAGCTCGCGCAGCTTCTGGATGACAGGCATCTGCAGGTCCGCCACAGCCACAACCAGGTCAGGCCGTTTGGCCACAACGGCCTCGATGTTGATGTTGTAGTCACCGATCTTGTCAATCTTCTTGGCAGCCTCGGGGTAGTCGCATGCAGAGGTGACACCGACGACCTTGTCGCCGAGACCCAGGGCAAACAGGATTTCAGTGTTGCTGGGCGCAAGAGACACGATCCTTGCAGGTTCACCAGGAATCTCGATGGCGACGCCTGTGTCGTCCACAATCGAGATGGGATACGCGCCGGCCGCTCGCACCGAACCCGCAGCGGCCAGGAGAGCGATGAATAGGATCGCCACAGTCGACTTGCGAAGCCATTCAGATATGCGCAATCCATGCTCCCCGGGTAACCGAAACCAACTGGACATAGGACGTTTGGACATTTCAGTAACACTCCTTCTCCGGCGCGCGCCGCGCAGCTGTTCGCACCTGCGGTCGCGCACACAAAAACACCCTGCTCACCGGCGAGTGAACAGGGGAGAAGTCGGTACGGTGTGCGCACCCAAAACCCAGGCGGCGGCGCACCTTCCGCATCCCCCTTATCCTCGAAGGTGGAGTCGGCAAGCCGAGTGGGCAGGTTTCCTGACTTCCGGGTCGTCGCCTGCGCGCGTCTTCCCCCTGCTGCACTTGGCAGGAGTGACATCAAGTGCGCCTCGGCTCACCGGATACAGTGGCGGGACCGCGGGCTTGGCCCGGCGCATTCATGCGCCCGGCTGCCACTTCCCTCAAACCCGCTAGCGCGGGCACCCACCGGCATTCCGTTATTCAGGTGTTACTGTGTATATCCTAGCACAACCGCCGATTACAGCCAAGATAGCGATGAACACAGGACCACGCAACCCGTGTGCGACGCGCGGGCACTCACGCGCGACTCGCGGGCGACTCGCGGGCGACTCGATCCAGGTGGTCGCAGTCGCCAGATGGGCTGCGCATATACGGCTTACGCTGCCGGTTTGCCTTCAACTGCCCATCTAGCTGGCCTTTTGATATGTGTTCATATTGTGAACGGGTTTTCCCGGATGTGTCGCGAATCCGGACTATGGTTGATGCATATCGGTACGTATGTCCGCATAAAAGCGGGTGGTGGCAGTATCTGGTGGTCGCGGCGGTGGATGATGGGTTGATATGGCTGGCGCATAGCATTTTATGCTAGTAAGTGCCGTTGGCAGTCTGCCTATATGGCAATAACTGCTACACCCGCCCGGGCTCAGGCCGCCTATACGGCTATACGATCGTTTATGCATCAACCATTGTCCGTTTTGTCGACACATCGCCGAAAATGCGTTCAGATAATTGACACCTAGATTTTTCCATACGCCCCGCCCAGTATTCCACTGCTGCGCGTTCCGTGCTGCCGGGCTCCGCTTCGTCTACAGGCGAAACCGCACGTGTCCGTGGCGATGAGTTCGTCTCGCTTTCAGTTGGCTTGTCCATGGAGACACCCCAACGCCGTTGCTTGTGCGAGACAGCAGCCGCAACTGTTGTCACAGGAGTCCTCCCGCGGATCGCGAATAGTAGCTCGACGCCTTCCGGATCGCCCGGCAATCGTGAGTCTTGGGAGAATGCGCTGGCGAAGTGGGAGTGATGTGGCTCTGCGACATACATCAGCCGAGTCTCTGAACCTGGGGATGGACACGGTGATGACCCACCGGGCTTTCGGCAGGCATGCCGCAGAGGCTCTTCATGCCGTTGGGCAGGAGGCTGAGCGGCTTGAGGGCATGCTGAGCCGATTTAGGCCCGAAAGCGACATAGCTGTGATCAACAAGTCTGCAGGACTTGCATGCTGCAGTGTCGGTCCTGAGACATGCTGTGTGCTGTCGTGTGCGGTCGAACTGTCGGCGGCCTGCCAGGGTCTATTTGACGTGACTATTGGGCCGCTGGTAGATCTGTGGGGCATCGGCCACGGCGCGCTGCGCCCACCCACCGGCGCCCAGATCCACCAGGCGCTCCTCCTGGTGGACTATAGGGACTTGTTGCTGGACCCGGTCCATCAGACAGCAGGCCTTGGCAGAGCGGGGCAGTCCATCGATCTCGGCGGCATCGGCAAAGGCTACGCCGCCGACAGGTTCATCCAGCTGTTCAAGGAATACGGCGTGTCGTCGGCCTTCACGAACATAGGGGGCAATGTGGCGACGCTGGGCGCGCGGCCCGACGGAGTTGCCTGGCGTGTGGGCATTCAGCATCCCCGGCAGCCGGATTCCCTGATCGGCCTGGTATCAGTGAATGACAAAGCAGTAGTCACTTCAGGCGACTACCAGAGGTTCTTCACTCACGGCGACGGCAACAGATACCACCACATTCTGGACCCAGCGACTGGATACCCAGCCAGATCCGGGCTAGCCGGCGTGACTGTGGTCGCCGATAATTCGGGCAATGGATCAATGATTGCCGACGCGCTGTCCACGGCGGTGTTCATTGCTGGCCCAGACAGAGGGCTCGCGCTGATCAGCCGGTATTCGGGGGTCGAGGCTCTCTTGGTTGACGCAGAGCCGACCGATGCTGGGCTTTCAGTTTGGGTCACCCGAGGCCTGAAAGACCATTTCTCTGCCGCTCAGGGTGTGAGCGTGCATGTTATCTGACAGACGAAGGGGGAGAATGAGATGCTTAAGGTAGTCATGTGGATCGTTGCCGGACTGATTGTCCTGTTCGCAGGGTCAGGACTCCTGGACGCGCCCGGCCGGCGGGCCGGTGAGAGGCTTCAGATTGGCAAAGTGGACTTCTCCAGGATCCGAGACGGCGTCTACGAAGGGCAGCACAAGGGCGGGCGCTGGTCAAATACGGTCCGAGTCACGGTCAGTTCAGGCCGGGTCACTGCAGTCGATGTCGTACGGGATGTCTGGTTCCGTAAGCCCGAGTTGACCGACCAAGTGATCAGCGACATCATCAAGTCTCAGTCGCTGGAAGTGGATATCGTGAGCGGCGCGACCGTCACCACATGAGCCTACCTCAAGGCCGTGGAAAACGCCCTTGCCGGGGCCAAGTAGCGTCGGATCAGGAGCTAAACGAGAACCCGTTCGTCCCCTAGGCGTCTGGTGACGCGCGACGAGTCCATGTATTCCAGCAGTGCCACTGCATACTTCCGAGAGTTGCCGCATGAATCGCGAAACTCGGCTGCCGTAAACGCTCGGCCATCGCGCCCGAGCTCGCGAGCGATTTCGAGCGCCCGGACAATCGCGTCGCGGTGGAACAGCAGCTCAGGCCCGACGCGCATCACCACACCTGAGTCGATCAGGTAGTCGAGCACTGCCTGCGGAGCTCCTCCGGCCATGGCCTCGGGTCGCTCAGGGGGTGACATTAGGGAGGAAGCAAACGCGTCCTCGATTCGGCGCGCCCACTCCTGCTGCTCCGGGCTGAGGGTCACTGTGTGAGACGGCAATGCCGCGAAAGTTCCCTGTTGGCGCACGACGCCGTCCGCCGCCGCTCTGGACATGGCCAGTGTGAACCATTTCGAGTCCCAGCCCGCAAGTGCCCTGGTCCGCAGCTCTTCCCTGGCCATCCCGGGCCGAAGAGGCTCGCGGGAGTGGAAATCCGCCAGCAAGTCATGCATTCTCCGACCGATGTCGGCCCAGTCGCCCGAGGTCAAGAACCCTCGCTGTTCGCCATCGCCAGAGCCGCCGGAGCCGCCCGAGCCACCAGAACCACCAGAACCGCCGGAGCCACCCGAGCCGCCCAGGCCTACGATCGCGCCCGTGGCCACGCCCTGTTCGAGCAGTTCGATCACGCTCGCCTCGGCGCGGAACATGGCTCGCGCCACATCG
>Ga0255341_1004394_pt1 | contig 14867 bp, 5 predicted proteins | sample wastewater_treat_8_FD_192418 | JGI IMG/M metagenome (GOLD analysis project Ga0255341, IMG submission 192418) | Wastewater microbial communities from Lulu Island WWTP, Vancouver, Canada - plant12 | ecosystem: Engineered > WWTP > Wastewater > Unclassified | place: Canada: Vancouver, British...
CCGCCCTCGGCGCGCCCATCCCGTTGGATGAAGCCGCGGACATCCTCACCCGGCTCGGCTTCAGCTGCCGCATTGAAAACGGCGAGCTAACCGCGCAGACGCCTGCCACGCGCCTGGATATCAGCGAAGGCATCGTCGGCAAAGCCAACCTGATTGAGGAAATCAGCCGCGTGTACGGCTACGGCCGCCTGCCCGCCACCAGGCTCTCTGCCGAACTGCCAGCTCAGCTGGGTAATCCCAAGCTGGAAATGGAAGAACACATCCGGGACATTCTGGTTAGCGCCGGCCTGCAGGATACCGTCGCCTACCGCCAGACCTCGCCCGAACGCGAAGCGCGTCTGCTGCCCGAGAATACGCCGGACCCCGCGCTGGAGTATGTGCGCCTGCGCAACCCGATTACCCCCGACCGGACAGTCATGCGCCGCAGCAGCCTGGCAACCATGCTGGAACTGCTGGAGCACAACCACAAATTCCGCCCGGGTCTGGCGATGTTCGAACTTGGCCCGGTATTCCTGCCCGTGGAAGGTCAGCTTTTGCCGGATGAGGCCATGCGCCTGACTATCGGCATGACTGGCGCCCGCGAATATCCCACCTGGCAAACCCAGAAATCAGAACAGAAAGACTTCTTTGACCTCAAGGGCGTAGTTGACGCGCTCTTGCAGGGCTTGCATATCCAGGATATCATCTACCGACCCGCTCGGCACCCCAGTTTTCACCCGGGGAAATGCGCCGAAGTGTGGGCGGGTGAACAGAAGCTGGGCGTGCTTGGTGAACTGCACCCGCTCGTTCGGGAACACTACGAATTTGACGCCGGCGCGGTGCTGGCGGCGGAACTGGACGCTGACCTGCTCGTAGACCTCAGCCAAACCCGATTTGACCACCAATCCATCTCCAACTACCCTTTCATGGTGGAAGATATCGCTCTGATTGTTCCGGAAGGCACCCCCGCGGCAGCGCTGGAAGCTTCAATCCGCCAGGCGGGTGGGAAGCTGCTGGTGAACGCGCGCCTGTTCGACATCTATCGCGGTGAAAAGTTGGGCGAAGGGAATAAGAGTATGGCTTACCAGCTCACTTACCAGGCGCCCGACCGCACCCTGACCGATAAGGACGCCGAAACAATCCGCAACAGGATTGTGCGGGCTTTGGCAAAGGAGTATGGCGCGGTGCTGCGCAGTCAGTAAGCGGGAGTGCGCGAGACTAATTCGAAATGCCCGATTGCGTTGTTAATGCGGTCAGGATAGGCCTGCCATTTATCTTTCTTCCATAAGTCCGGGTGTTGGGGAACCCTCGCTTTTTGGATAGCAAACCAACCAGCCCTTCCTGGCGGTAGCTGCGCGTTATCCGCATCACCTTCTGCTGGAGGCAGGCCGCTTCTGTTTGGGTTGACCCTTTTGCACGACCCGGTCAATTCCTGATTTTCGGGCTGATACTTTTGCTGTCATTTCGACTGCCCGCTTCATCGTGCCTGATACTAATCAGGACATTTCTATTTTGCTATGTTAAGAGATTATCAAGTTGCTCTTAAAAATGTTCGCCATAGACAAAACTCCCTTCTGACTAATGCTATAATTCTTCCATCATCGGCGAGGGAGGCCACCAACCACAAGATATGAATAACTTCATCACGAATGACGACAGCAAGGAACTCAAAGAGCGCCTCCTCGAATTAATCCACGTTAGCAAAGAACTCAAATTCCTGGTCGGCTTCTTTTATTTTTCAGGCATCCAGGAACTATACCAAGGGCTCAAAGAAAATCCGGATGTTATCCTCAAGGTCCTGGTCGGAATGAATATCGACACAGCGAATTTCAAATTGCTCGAGTTTGCTGAATACGGAAACAATACATCCGACAGTGACAAGAGTGAAAAACTGCTAGGGGATATTCGCTTGTCCCTTGCTCACGAGGACTTCGATACCCCTACTTTTTATAAACAAATAGCCTTTATAATCGACCTCATCCAAAAAGATCGTCTTATCATCCGGAAAACCCGCGACCCTAATCACGCAAAAATATATTTTTTCCATACCACTGAAAAAGCCAAGTCTAAGTTATTTATAACCGGCAGCAGCAACCTCACTCGTCCCGCCCTCACCACACAGGCTGAATTCAATGTGGAAATTAGCGACTATGGCGCCAAAGAAACCGAGGCATATTTTGACGCACTTTGGGACGATGCTGTCAAAATTACTGAACGGGACGAGGTGAAACTCAAGCTAATAAAAGTAATCGAAAAAGGCACCCTGGTCCGCAAGATAACGCCCTTCGAGGCTTACGTCCTCGCACTCAAGACCTATATAGAATCCTTCAAACAGGAAAAAATCAGCCCTTATCTCATCGATGTTCTGAAAAAGAACGATTACACCCCCTTCACATACCAGCTTGACGCGGTCCGTCAAGCATTAGCCGTCATCAAAGATAATAACGGCGTCATCATTGCTGATGTGGTCGGATTGGGCAAAACTATCATCGCCTGTTCTGTAGCTTTAGCCCTGCGCAGACGTGGCCTGGTGATATGCCCGCCAGGCTTAATGGGAGATAAAAACAAAAAGAGCGGCTGGCGTATGTACCTAGAACAGTTCGGCCTCCATGATTGGGAAGTGCGTTCTCTCGGAGACCTGGAAGCTACTGCGGAATATATTCAGGATAAGGACGATTTCGAAGTGGTCATTGTAGATGAAGTCCATCGCTTCAGAAATCAAGATACGCGCGACTATGAACAGCTCAAAAACATATGCCGTAATAAGATTGTCATCCTGCTCACCGCCACACCCTTCAACAATCGTCCTGCGGACATCCTCTCGCTGCTCAAACTCTTCATCACCCCTAAAAAATCCTCTATTACTTTGGCAGAAAATCTCGTCGGGATGTTCCGAACCTACAAAACGACTTTTGATCAGCTCTCCTACATCAGCCGTTATCATAAATCCAGCGACCCCAGGAAACGTTCCAAGGTCCAAGCTAATTATGCCGCCCTGTTCGGTGAAGACCAAATTGATCTTGCAAAAGTGCGAGAACGCACGCACATTCTCGCCAACGAAATCCGCGATGTCATCCAGCCTGTCACCATCCGCCGTAACCGTCTGGACCTGAAAAATAATCCCTTTTATAAAGATGAAGTTAAGAACCTCTCGGTGATCGCAGATCCGCAGGAATGGTTCTATGAACTCACACCCGAGCAATCCAAATTTTATGACCTGATCCTGACGAAATACTTCGGCTCGGAAGAGGAAGGCGGGCAATTCATTGGCGCGATATACCGTCCATTCAAATATGAGACGGCTCAGGAAGAAGATAAGTTTTCTGAACGGGAAAATTTCGAATTTGTTCAACAGCACGAATTGTACGAATTTATGCGCCGCTTGTTGGTAAAACGCTTCGAAAGCTCTTTCGGTTCTTTCGAGCAAAGCATACGCCGCTTTCAACGCATCACTGAAAACGCGCTTACGTTTATTAAAAAGACTAACAAATTCATCCTCGACCGTGCGCTTATGGAAAAGATTTATACCTTGGATGAAGAGCTAATCGAAGCGGAGCTTGATCTGTATACCGAAAAGATGCTCAAAGGGAATTACCCCAAGACGAACAAAGTATACAAGCTGGACGAATTCGCCTACCGCTCCAAGTTCTTAGAAGATATCCACTCCGATCTGGAGCTGTACAAAACCATCATCGCAGAGCTGGACCAAATGCATCTGGTGGAGGAGGATCCCAAGAGCCGCTGTCTCGTCGCCGAGATTAGCAAAGTCCTCTCAACTCCTCCACTCCCAGGCGAACCCAAACGTAAGGTGGTCATTTTTTCCGAGTATCTCGACACGGTTAAGCATCTCGAGAAGACCTTGGTACCCCTCTTCCGTAATCGCGTTTTGGTGGTGGCTGGGAACCTTAACCCGAAACTTGTCCAGGAGATTAATAAAAATTTCGATGCCTCTGCGAAAAACCCGTCTGATGATTACGACATCCTCCTCTCCACAGACCGCATCTCCGAAGGCTTCAATCTCAACCGCGCCGGCATGGTGATCAACTACGACATCCCTTGGAATCCGGTCCGCGTGATCCAACGCGTAGGGCGCATCAACCGCATCAGTAAAAAAGTCTTCAATGAGCTCAACATCGTCAACTTTTTCCCATCCGAACGAGGCGCCGAATTGGTCAAGTCACGGGAGATTGCCGGTTCGAAAATGTTCCTTATTCACAACATTCTGGGGGAGGATGCCAAGATCTTTGATGTTGATGAAACACCATCTCCTTCGGGTTTGTTCACCCGCCTCACGCAGAATCCGGAAGAATTGGAACAGGAAAGCTTTTATACTCAGATGCTCAAACTTTACGAGGATATCAAAGCAAAATATCCCGACCTGATCACTGAATTAGCCGATTTTCCACCCCGCGTGAAAGTGGCGAAAATGGCTGACGAGAACGAGCTATTGGTCCTTTTCAAAAAGGGACGCCTCTACATCCAAACCCTAAACTACGCCAACCCACAGGGCACGCTTCCTGCGGTTATCAGCTTTGAACAGGCCTTCCCAAAAATAGAATGCGGACCGGACGCGGAAACGCTTCAGCTAAGCTCCCAGTTCTGGGATAAGTACACCCAGGCAAAAAAGGTTAAAGAAATTCCCGAAAGGGCTGGCGGAGCAAAGAGCATCGAAACCCAGGCGCTCAACAACCTGAAAACCTTGCTGAGGAATAGCGAGCCGGCCTTATCTCAGCACCGACAATTCTTGACCGATCTTGTTGAGGATATCCGCGATTACGGAACACTGGCAGATTTCACCTTGCGTACGATCGCGAACTGGGACTCCACTAATCCCGCGCGCTTATCAAAACTGCTAAGGGATATTGCCGTGCTCAAACACGAATTGGGTGAGGATTTCCTGAAGCAGGAGATCGCCCGATACAAAGAAGCCCACGAAGAAATAATCATTGCCATCGAGAACCAGAAACCATGATCAACCCCTATCTGCAGAAACTTATCCAATCCTTCAGCCCCCAGGCGCTCTTCAGGTTTTTGAACGATAAAAACCCAAAAATCGAGCCTGTACACATACTATTGCCCTCCTTGGACGCGGACAACTTTATCGGGGGAGAAAAAGTCGGGGAAGTGCCGCTCAGCGCCCATGAAAACCTGGCAGTGTATTCCATCCAGGTGAACAAAGCGCTCTCCGAGCGCAGCGGAAAAAAGATGCAGTACGATCTGGCCAAGAAGTTGCTGAAGGACGCCAATGACGACGCCGGCATCTTCGTGTTCTATGACGCCAAAGGTGATTTCCGCTTTTCGCTTGTCTACGCCAATTATCTGGGCAAAAAGAGGGACTGGTCCAACTTTCGCCGCTTCACCTACTTCGTCAGCCCGAAACTAACCAACAAAACTTTCCTCGATCGTATTGGAAATGGGGATTTTTCCAGCCTGAAAGGCATCCAGGACGCTTTCTCGGTCGAGAAGGTGACCAAAGAATTTTACGAGCAGATCTCTTACTGGTACTTCTGGGCCTGCAAGGAGTGCCGCTTCCCCGAGGACGCGGAAAAGGAAGAAAATGGCCGCGAGATTTCTGTCATCCGCCTGATTACCCGCCTGATTTTTGTCTGGTTCATGCGCGAAAAGGCTTTGGTGCGTCCAGAGTTGTTCGATAAGCGTCAGGTTAGCGCGTGGTTGAAAGAATTGGAGCCGCAAAGTTCCTCATATTACCTGGCCATTCTCCAGAACCTGTTTTTCGCCACGCTCAACACCCCCCAGAAGGACCGGCAGTTCCGCTCCGAGATCCGCGGACCCAAGGGTCACAATCCGGACTTCGGGAATGAATACGTCTACCGTCATCAGGCTTTATTCGCGCATCCCGAGCTGCTGCAGGAATACTTCAGCGATATTCCTTTCTTGAATGGCGGTTTATTTGACTGCCTGGACGAACGGGATAAGGCGATATACATTGACGGTTTTTCTGATACCAAGAAGAACCAGCCTGTGGTGCCTAATCAGCTCTTTTTCTCAGATGAAATCAACGTTGACCTGAACGCCGAATATGGAACCTCCAATAAGACCTACAAGGTCAAGGGTCTGCTGGAAATCCTTTCCTCATACAACTTCACCATTGATGAAAACACCGCGGATGATAAGGACGTGGCGCTGGACCCTGAACTTCTGGGGCGCGTGTTTGAAAACTTGCTTGCCAGCTTCAACCCCGAAACTTCCACCACCGCCCGCAAAGCCACCGGCTCCTACTACACCCCCCGCGAGATCGTTGATTACATGGTAGACGAGTCCCTTAAGGCGTATTTACGCGAACACCTGGTGGATATTCCCAATGTGGAGGAGCGGATCCAATGGCTCTTCTCCCAGGAGCAGGATAACAATCCCTTCTCTGCCAGAGAAACAAAGCGGATTGTCCGGTTAATTGAAGGCGTACGCATCGTGGACCCAGCCGTGGGTTCGGGGGCGTTCCCCATGGGCGCGCTGAACAAAATGGTTTTTCTATTGACCAAATTGGACCCTGACAACCACTTATGGCAGCAAGCGCAGCTGGACTCTGTCGAAAACATCCCTGATTACCAGGCGCGGGCAGCGGCACAGGCTGGCATCCGTAAGTACTTTGAAGAAAAGAACCTCGATTACGGACGCAAGGTATTCCTGATTGAAAAGTGCATCTACGGCGTGGATATCCAGCAAATCGCGGTGGAGATTGCCAAGCTGCGCTTCTTTATCTCGCTCCTGGTGGAGGAGACGGTGGAAAAGGAAAAGAAAAACTGGGGGATTGAACCGCTGCCCAACCTGGATTTTAAGATTATGCAGGGCAACAGCTTGATTTCTGTTTTTGAGGGGATTGACTTTGACCCCAAGCAAGCCTTGCAGCCGCAGGAGGGTTTGTTTGCGGCTGAAGATGAAAAGCTGCAGTTGGTTAAGCAATACGAAAGCAAAAAAGCTTCTTACCAGTCGGCCTCCGATCACCATAAAAAGCATGCGCTTCGGATAGAGATAGACCAGCTTCTCATCAAGATTTTCAAGCAGATAACCCTCTCGCAAAAAGCAGACTACGCCGCGAAAATGGCCGAAATCGACCGAAAATTCTCCGTAATAGAGGACCCCAAGCTGCGCGTGAAGCTGAGTTCCATTGAGAAACAACGCTACGCCAACGCAACCGGTTTTGACATGGGTAAGATTGAACGCCGCTTAAGTGAATACTCCAAAAAGCACCTGAAGCGGGACTTCTTTCCCTGGGGGCTGTATTTCTCGGAAGTATTCTCGGAGAAGGGCGGCTTTGATATTGTCCTGGGAAACCCGCCGTATATCCAGTTGCAGAAGGATGGCGGCCTGCTGGCTGACCTCTACTCCAACCAAGCTTACGAAACCTTTAATCGCATGGGCGATATCTACTGCCTCTTTTATGAATTGGGGCACCGCCTCCTCAGGCAGGGCGGGCACTTGTGCTTCATCACCTCCAACAAATGGATGCGCGCGGGTTACGGCGTCCAGCTTAGGCGCTTCTTCGCCGAGAAGACCAACCCTGTCTTGTTGATTGACTTTGCCGGCAAGAAGCTGTTCGAATCGGTCACCGTGGATAACAACATTTTGCTGTACCAGAAAAGCCCCAACGCGAAAGCTTGCCGTACCCTGGCAGTCTCGGAGGGTTTTGACCACCGTTCAGGCTTGGCGGAGTATCTGGAAGCCAACCTGGTCGTCAAGAGCAACTTTGTATCAGCGGATACCTGGGTGATCAGTTCGGGGATTGAGGAAGAAATCCGCCGGAAGATTGAAGCCAAAGGCACGCCGTTGGGAGAATGGGATATCAATATTTATTACGGTATCAAAACCGGTTTTAACGACGCGTTTATTGTTGATGGCGCGACCAAAGACAGGCTGATTCGGGAGGACCCGAAATCCGCGGAAATCCTGAAGCCGATCTTGCGCGGGCGGGATATCAAACGCTACCAGGCGGAGTTTGCGGATTTGTGGTTGATTGCCACATTCCCCGCATTAAATCTGGACATTAATCGCTATCCGGCTGTTCGTGATTACTTGCTGACCTTCGGTAAACGCTTGCATCAAACAGGGAAAGAATATATTGACGAACATGGGGTTAAACAGAAAACCAGGAAAGCAACCGGGAATAAATGGTTCGAAACCCAGGATCAAATTGCCTACTACGAGGAATTTGAGAAGGAAAAGATCATTTGGGCAGAACTAGCACGAACCGGAAACTCCTTTTATTTAGACCAAGATAATTACTATTCTCTAGCCGGAACATTTATTCTGACAATGTCCGATGCCGAAAGTAATGACTATTCACACAAGTATTTAACCGCAATGCTGAACCATCCAACAACCTTGATTTCTCTTGAATTTGTTTACTCAAAACTTGATGTCACTGGGTGGCAGTGGAAAAAGGAACCATTCTTAAAAATCCCAATCCCACGCGCGAGTAAAAAGGATCAAGAACCAATCATTGCCTGTTTTGATAATTTGATGTCTTCACCTCAGGACCAGAGGTTTGCACAGCTGGCTCAACTAGACTACGAGATATTTAGGTATCTCGGGTTCACCAACCAGGAAATAATCCACACATTTACTAAATTAACAGTTTTCCGTAAAGAGCAGGAATATTTCGAGAAATACTTGTTAACATAGGGACGGACGAGAAGGTTCGGCATTGTCTAATAGTAAATAAACTGAAAAAGGATATGTGTGCCATCTATGTAAATAAGGGTCCAAATAAATGCCGAGGTGCTCAGTTAAGAATTGGGCAGATTAGCACCTTGATCGCGCTGGTCTCCCGACCGCGCGCGGGTATTGACCGGAGGTCTTGATGTACTCAGGTAAGAACCGGATAGATTTGAAATGTAGATCAATCGTTTTTTGTAGATTTAATAGATAATTGGAGGCATCATGACACTTTGGTTGGTTCACGCAGGCAAATACGGGGAACGCGAGCAAATGGCGCGCGAGAAAAACCTGGCTATCATCGGCTGGGAGGAACTCCCCGACCTCTCGCAGCTCAAATCCCGCGAGGCTTTAGCCCGCTTGTTGAAAGAAACCTACCCGGAAGAAAAAAACCGAACGCTGATCAACTGGGAGAGCCAGCTCTGGTCTTTCAGTAAAACCATGCAGGTGGGCGACCTGGTGGCGATGCCGCTCAAAGCCCGCCCTGTCATCGTCTTTGGCACAGTCACCGGCAGCTACAAATACGAGCCGGATTTCCCCGAGCGCTTCAAGCACACCCGTCCTGTACAGTGGAAACATGAAATCCCCCGCAGTATGTTTGCTTCGGACCTGCTTTACTCTTTTGCTGCTCGTCCAACTGTTTGCAAAATTGCGCGGAACGATGCCGAGAACCGGATCAAAGCGCTGCTTGGCAGGGGTTCCGAACCTCCTGGTCCAGCTCCAGAAATTGAAGCGCCCATCAACCTGGAGCAGTTAGCCCGCGACCAAATCAGCGACGCGATTACGCAGAACTTTAAGGGGCACAAGTTTGCAAACCTGGTCGCCGCGGTGCTGCAGGCGCAGGGCTACAAATTGCGCATCTCCCCAAAAGGTCCGGACGGCGGCGTGGATATCATTGCCGGCAGGGGGCCGCTGGGCTTCGAATCTCCCCGCCTGATCGTGCAGGTCAAATCCAGCGATTCAGCGGTGGACGTCAAGGTCTTTCGCGAGCTGAAAGGCGTCTTGGACGGGTTCAATGCGGAGTCCGGCTTGATTGTCGCCTGGGGCGGCTACAAAGGGAATGTGGATAGAGAAGCCGCCAAGGATTTCTTCAAAATCCGCCTGTGGACCGCGGACGACCTGGTGCAGATGATCCAGGACAATTACGACCAGCTGCCGGAGGATATCCAATCCGAGCTGCCGCTCAAGCGCGTCTGGATGCTGATGCCAGAAGAGGAAGAGTAGTTCATGAATCAGCTGCGTATTTTTTCGGTTTGCGGGCGATCTTGACATACAATTATTGGGTAGGGAAAAATGGAGGCACACATGATTAACAAAGAAGTCATCCCCGCCTTTGAAATGCTCCTGGAGGAACTGGAGCGCATCATCCCCGAATTGAACGCGCGGGGTAAACAGCTTTTGGACGAAAAGAAGTATCCGCAGGCACGTGAACTGATCAGCAAAGCAGAAACTGTCGTCGCTTTCCAGGCCAAGGTCAAGGCCTTGCGGGACGAATGGCTGCGCATGGACGTGCCCCAGACCCAAGCCCCAATGCCAGCAAAACCTGGGAAGAAGATCGTCCGGACGAATTTGGGTAAGCTGCCGGAAGGCTTGCGCACAAAAAACGAAGCATTCCATATGCCCATCCTGCAGGCTTTGGTTGATCGCGGTGGCAGCGCCAAGTTTGGCGAAGTGATTGCCGCCCTGACGCACGATATGGCGGACACCCTGAACGCGTACGACTGGGAAAAACTCCCCGATGGGAAATCGATCCGTTGGCAAAATAATGTCGGTTGGGCAAAAAAGGCTCTCAAGGACCTTGGTTACCTTTCGGGCATATCCCCTATAGGGATCTGGGAAATTACACCTGCGGGTCAGCAGGCTTTGTTAGAATCAAAGCAGGTAGACAAACCATTTTGAGTAAACCCTGAAGAACTCGGGAGGGATGTATGGGTCAGGTGATTGGTCAGTTACGGGAAACGAAAGCCACCTGGGGCGAAAGAGAAGTTCTGAAACTTCTCGAAAAAAACACTCCCAAGGAATTCTCCATTTATGTTGAGTGTCCTATTCAAGTAAAGCGGAAAGTCTCCCATCCTGATTTTATCGTTCTGACTAATTATGGGTACATCGTATTGGAGGTAAAAGACTGGGCTATCTCGAAAGTTGATAAATACTATGCCCATCTCCCCAACGGTGAACGTCTTCATAACCCTGTTGAAACAGCCCGCGATTATGCTCTGGACATCTCGAATGCGATTCGGTGGCAACACAAAGAACGGAATGCTGAAGAGGTTCCACGTATTCCATATGGTCACGCCGTTGTCTTGGCGCGAATTGGGCCGGCAATTAAATCACAAGTTCAGAAGGCCTGGGGCGAAAACTTCGTTTTTAATCTCGCGGATCTTCAGCCCGGGTACATAAACAAAAGGCTTCGCGAAACCGTTCGGGAAGATAAGATTACTCCCCTGAAGCAAGAAGAGATGCAAGTGGTACGGGGTGTACTTAATCCTGAAATCATTATTCAGGATATTTATCTGGATCCTGATCAGGAAAAACTGGTTATGGAAGATGCGTCCGTAAAAGAGACCATCAAAGAGGTTGCACCCAGTATTCCTAAGCCATCCCTGTTTACCAGTGAATTCGGGTTATCCAAACTAACTCCGGAAGAATCGGAAGAGGCTGAAATTCCGGAAGACAACAAGAAGATCCTGGGGAATCCTTCGGTCCGTTTGGTCAGGGGAGAAATGGGCAGTGGAAAAACACTTGTCCTCAAAGCAAGGGCAAGAAGATTGTCCAGAGAACATCCTGATTGGAAAATATTGATATTAACATTCAACAAAGCTCTGGCAAAGGATTTAAGCCGAGTCCTAAAATCATGCAGGAATATCGAAGCCACACATCTGCATTCCTTCATACAAACAATCGTCAGCCAGAGGAACCGTTTCGAGTGGAGAGAAGTAATTGAACAGGAGAGATGGATAAAGAGTAAGGAGAATATCTATCCGATTATTCAAGAGCTGGGTGTGAATTTTGTCGCGGCAGAAATTAAATGGATCCAGGAAGTAATGGTCGCTTCGCGTGACCAATACCTGGTAATAAAACGGGTAGGCAGGGGAACGGAACGCCTATTAAATGTACAACAGCGCCATCAAGTTTACGATATCCTTGAGGCTTTACAACGGTTTTTGGACGCTCAACGACAGTTCTCCTGGGAAACTTTGGTTATTTATTTTCTGGACAAACTGAAGAAATCAGATCTTGTTGCTCCAAAATATGATGCGATTTTGATTGACGAGGCTCAAGATTTTGCTCCTTCGTGGATTGCCATCGTAAACCATCTTCTAAAACCAGGTGGTCAATTATTTATGGCAGATGACCCTAAGCAGTCAATTTTCAGATTCTTTACCTGGCGGCAGAAGGGTGTGGATGTTGTTGGCAAGACGCGCAGATTGAAGGTTCCATACCGTAATACTCTGGAAATATTTCTTGCCGCAAATGAGATCATTAAAAATGACCCGACGGTTATTGAAAGGCTGAAAAGCGATGGGGAGTATAGTGAGCCGGATTTGAGGTCAGAGGTCATGCGTCCAGGTGAAAAACCACTTCTCATTCAAGCACGTAACCAGGACAAGGAAATTGAGTACATTCTTAATCAGATTAAATATTTCCGATCTACGAAGATGATAACTTACGATCAAATGGCTCTCATCCATCCATCCTCCGGGCGATTGAACCTCTATAAGAAATTACTCAAGAATGAAGGGATTAACTTTTATACCTGTAACGGTGTGAAAGGGTTGGAATTTGATGTCGTTTTTTTCTGCGGTATGGATTACTTTTTCAGGGAGGGTTTAAGGGAAGATCCCGAAACGATATCCTACCAAAAAAGGTTGATATATACTTGTATGGGCAGGTCAAAACAAAATCTGCTCCTTTTTCATATGGACGACTTGGCTAAGGAATTGAATGTTTTAAACGCATATGTAAATAAATTGACTATTTAGTGCCTGTATCTGCTCTGGCTGTTGTGGTCATCCCAAAGACGCTTTATATGGATTAGCATTTCTGGTGATGTCAAAGCTGAGTAGAAATGTCTTTTTTGTGCGGGTCAGCATCGCGTATACATTCTACGAATAAAAGGTAGAAAAGATACCGCACCCGATATCTGAAGTTAGGTGGGGTTACCCAATGAGAACTTAGCCATACTAGGGGTGATTTTTGAGGTCACGTTCATCTCACTTTAGATTCTTATTGTAAACATTTGTGTCTCGCGATGTGTATTCTGTGAAGCACCTCAGACCTCTACCAAACCTATCTCACCCTGATCATCCAGGAAGCACAACCGTCCACTTACTGCCTGCCCCAGCTTAGACTCCACCACGGCTTTGTACCGCCGCACCTGTGGAGCACACTTCTGAATTAGCTGCTCTTTGTGTTGAAAGGTTGAAATGGGGTCCGTTTTGAAGTCGATAATGTGCCAACCATTAACATCTCGATACAATAGATCGATGATCCTGTTCTCTACCTTGTAATCAAAAACATAGCTGAAAGGCAATTCTGAATGCCGCTCTTGTGCCAGGTCGATCTCCCGCCACACAGAATGCTCCCTAAACCTTTCTAATAATTTAGTTGCTTGCGTGATTACCTCCTGCCGCGCAGAGTCGGTGGCAAGGCCAAAGCGATAAGCTTCAGATTCCAGCATCCGTTGTAAAGCAGGGTCCTCCGGATAGAGCCAGCGTTGAATGGCCTTGTGAACAATGCGCCCAAGTATTTTGCCTGAAACCCGTTCATCCGTTTGGGTTGCCCGCCAGGACTGGACCTGCTGGAAGCTTTCCAGCTCATCGGGTGGTTCCACCAGTCCAAAGCCTTCAACCGGCTGATAGAGAGGAGGCAGGTCCGTCTCAATTGATGGCTTCGAAGCCAAGTTTTCTTCTTTATGCGGGCTTAGCACAGCAGGCTGAATCAAGCAGATCGCGCGGACAGGGTGCCCACCGCTTGTCTGGAGGGTGAATAGTTGATCGCCTTGCGCTTTAAAGTCCTCCGGGGGCAATCCGACCACCTCACCCAATGCCTTCGCCCAGCCTGGTAGTTTTATAACGCCATTATCATTATAGGTCGCGTGGCTGCTGATGATCAGCTTGGATTGAGCGCGGGTTAGCGCGACATACAAGATTCTGAAATCCTCACATTCGTCCTGATCTTCATCCATTAACTTTGCGAGCTTAAAGAGCATCGGGGTTGGGTCCAGTTTGAAGGTGACCCCGAGTTCGTCAGACCAAAACGCGTTGGCTTTGCTCGAAGGCTTGCCGCGACCCGCGTCTGCCAGCACGACAATCGGAAACTCCAACCCTTTGGATGAGTGGATGGTCATCAGTCGGACTGAGCCTTCAACCTCGGTTGAAGCCTCGCCTTCCCGGGCTCCGGCATCGTTCAGCGTCTCCAGCCTATCCAGGAAGTCGCGCACATTGATCGCCTGGCTGAGTTGGGTATCTGCCAGCAATTTATCCAGGTTGCGCCAAAGTCGGCCGCCCGTCCTGCTGGCTTGAGCTTCCCGAATCCCAACATCCGCGGTGGCAAGGAGGGCGCGGTAATCGAGTTCATCAATCACCCGCTTCAGCAGTTCAGCCACGGGCACGCGATCTACCATAGGGAGCAGCCGATTAAGTACCTGCAAAACGCGCCTTGCGCTGGCTTGGTCGGGCTCGCCTAGCTGGCTGAGGTCTCCTTGCAGCGCTTGCCAATAAGACGAATTCTCCTGCCGTAATTGGAAAAGCGCGGCATCGCTCAGACCAAAAGCCGGTGAGCGCAGCAGCCCAGCGAAGGAAAGGTCATCCAATGGGTCGGCGATGGCGCGCAGGATGTTCAGCAAGTCGCGAATTTCGGGACGATCATAAAAGCCTCTACCTGCAACGGTTACAAACGGGATGCCGGCGTCTTCAAGTGCTTCTTCGTAATAGGGGTAACCAGTCGAGGCTCTAAACAGCAGCGCGACCTCATCCCAATTCTTGATCTGCCCCTCTTGTTTGAGCTGCTGCAAGCGCATTGCCAGGGCTCGACCCGCGTGCGGTCTGGCTGTGACGGCGTCCTCCCCCGTCCCGATAATAAACTCCACATGCGGCGCTTCCACAGGATGTTCAGGTGTCTTCTTTTCAGCAACAAGCGGAGTGTAGGGCACATAGTACTTACGAACAGGGTCCTCTTCTGTGCCAATCACACCAGAAAGCAGGTCGCCGGTG
>Ga0255341_1004403_pt1 | contig 14839 bp, 18 predicted proteins | sample wastewater_treat_8_FD_192418 | JGI IMG/M metagenome (GOLD analysis project Ga0255341, IMG submission 192418) | Wastewater microbial communities from Lulu Island WWTP, Vancouver, Canada - plant12 | ecosystem: Engineered > WWTP > Wastewater > Unclassified | place: Canada: Vancouver, British...
GATTGACCCCCATTGTGAAATAGTTTGTTTTCGGCAATTCAAACTTTACCACAATCGGTCTTCTTATGCTTTTGTTTTGCCATGTTATTGGTAATGTAATTATTTACTTTTCAATGCACAACACTAAATTAGTAATATAAACGTATTTACACAAAAGGTAATAAAGTTTCCGATAGTATAAATTTTTCTATTTATAGGAAATATAAATTTAGTTTTAAGTGATTTATCAAATGGAAGCAATATTGAATATATAAGCATAGTGATGCATGTAACACCAAAGCCTACTGTCAGCATTCCGCCGTTATTTGAACTGCTTTGTCCTAATGGAATCATTATTAGTTCAATAATTGTTGACAGCAATAAATTACCTATGTTTATAGACGCTCCGATTACATAAATCTTTTTTGAAGCAAGAAGCTCACTTAAAATATAGCCCTTCAAAGATCTCATCTCAATATTACTTAAAATCATCAAAACCACCAGCCTTTCCGTTGTTTGTGAGCCATATATAAATATCTTCGATAGAGGCCTTGCTAATATCAACATTGTTTTCATTAAGGTAATTTAAATCATCCTTTGACAGATTATTTTCAATACCTGCAATGAGGCTTTCGCCAAAGGTTTCAGTTTTGAACACATTTCTGTTTTTTATAAAGGATTGGACAGTTTCCTTTTTTCCATTCAGAATAATTCCATATCCTTGGAGTTCCTCGATGCTTTTATGAAAAACAATCCTGCCGTCATGTATCAGTACCATTTCCTCCAGCATATTTTCAAGTTCGCTCATGAGATGGCTGGAAATGATTAAGGTTCTAGGGTTCTCCATATAGTCTTTTATCAGAATATTGTAGAATTCTTTTCGTACAGCGACATCAAGACCAAGGGTAGGTTCATCCATAAGTGTGAGAGGGGTTCTGCAGGATAGGCCCATTATAATATTAAACTGTGTTTTCATACCACGGGAAAGCTTTTTATATTTCTTTTTACCATCAAGGTTAAAGTATCTGATTAATTTATCTGCAAAGACACTATCCCAATTCCGGTAGAAAACCTTTCCAAGGGATAATATGTCATTTAGACTGAGTGATTCATCATATTGTATTTCTTCATCTATGAATGTTATATTTGACAGAACGTCGAGGTTATCGAACGGCTTATCTCCAAATACACTGATTGATCCGGATGTAGGCTTTAAGTATCCTGCACAGGTTTTCAGGAAAGTCGTCTTACCGGCACCGTTTCTTCCTATAAGACCAATTAATTTATTTTTGCCAAGGTTTAAATCTATAGAGTCAAGTGCCTTCTTATCTTTATACACCTTTGTCAATTGATTACAAGCTATAATATTGTCCAAGTTATTCCCCTCCTTCAAAACTGTCTATCATGTTCTTTAACTCTTCTCTGGATATTCCCAGCTTTTGAGCTTCATGAATAATTTCCTTTAATAAAGATGATAAAAAATTTTGCTTTCTTTTGTTTTGAATTATATTCAGTGCATTTTCTGAAACATGCATGCCCAAACCTCTTTTCTTATACAAAATTCCCTCAGAGACTAAAAGGTTTATTCCCTTTGCAGCAGTAGCAGGATTAATGTTAAACTGCCTTGCAATCCGGTACTGGGAATAAGCCTGATCATCGACAGCCAACAAGCCGTTTAATATATCATCCTCAATACCTTCAGCAATCTGTATGTATATTGGCTTAATACTGTCTTGATCAATTTTCATAGAACCACCACCTATACTACGTTAGTTATGTAATGTAGCATAACACCAAATAGGTTGTATGTCAATATATGATAAGAATTTTTGCATTAATAATTTTGAATTGTGGTAAAATTATAAGTGTTAAGAGATATCGAGCTTTAATCGTACACAGGCAGTTTGGTATCTATATAGGGGAGGCATAAAATATGATTATGAATATATTCTTTTGCATAATAATGTTGGCTGCATTTTTGCTTGTAACATTTTTCGGTCTGGGGCCGGTTTTGCTTGCTGACGGTTCTATGGGTGAGAGGATGGCAACGTTAGCAGTTGTTGTTCCTATTTATGCTGTCCTTGTAACAATCTCAGTGTTTTTTATAAGAAAAAGAAGGGCAAAGATTTAAAATAGATGTTGACAAAGTGATGCAAAAGGAGTATTCTGTAATTAGAATATTTCGGGTGCCGAAATGTTCTAAAAAGGAGATTGGTTCATGCAAATAAATTCCGCCTTATTTGATTTGTTTTTTGATAATATAAATAAGATTTTTTATCCTAGAGATATTATTAATATAGACTTGGAATTATCCAAGTCTGAAATTGTTCTTCTTCTTCAGCTGGAAAAACAGGGAGAGCTTATGATGTCAAAAGTATCGGACAGTCTGAATGTTCCCATGAGCACAGCCACAGGTATTGTTGAGAGGCTGGTTAAAAGCAGCTATGTTATCAGGGACAAAAGTGAGACTGACAGGCGAATTGTTGTCATAAAGCTGACGGATAAAGGTAAGAATCTGGTATCTAAGATTCATACCATTGCTCTTGGATATATAGATGATATTTGCAATGAGCTTGAACCTGAGGAAATTCAAATAATAATAAAAATATTCTATAAGGTCATAGACGTAGTTGAGAGAAAAAAATTAGCAGATCGCAAGCCAAAAGAAAGTAGAAATGTGCTCAGGAAGATCCAAATTGATTAAAAACTAATTTAAAGACATGTATTAAGCCCTTTTTAGGTAAGGAACTGTAAGAGAAGTAATTCTTTTATTATTCCTTAAAGGAAGGGCTAAAATTAAAGCCAATATTTCGTATTACGAAATATTTGAATAACGTAATAGAGCAAAATAAAAGGAGTGAATTGTTATGAGAATTATTGTATATACCGGTAAAGGCGGCGTTGGAAAGACCAGCATAGCTGCGGCTACAGCTTTAAAATCGGCAAGAAGAGGACTAAAGACTCTAATTATAAGTACCGATGCAGCACATAGCCTTGGTGATTCTCTAGATTTAGAGCTTGGTTCGGAGCCTGTTGAGATTGAAGAAAATTTATGGGCTCAAGAAATTGATACAATACATGAGATTGAAAAAGGTTGGGGAAAGGTTCAGGAATATCTGACTATGCTTTTTACATCCAAAGCTGTAAAAGATATTACGACAGAAGAATTAACTGTGTTTCCAGGAATGGATGAATTGCTGAGCCTTATAAGAATACTGGAACACTACAAGGAAGGTTTTTTTGATCTAATAGTTATAGATTGTGCTCCTACTGGGGAAACCCTGGCACTTTTAAGCTATCCGGATCTGTTCAGATGGTGGATGGATAAACTGTTTCCCATAAAGAGAAAGGCTATAAATTTGACAAGGCCTGTAATAGAGCCCCTTTTAGGAATACCCATGCCTTCAGATGGAGTTATGGGAGAAATAGTAAAAATATTTAACCAATTGGATGAGATGAAAAAGATATTTACCGATAGGAAATCCACTAGTATCAGGATAGTAGTAAACCCTGAAAAGATGGTTATCAAGGAAGCTAAAAGAAGCTTTACCTATCTAAACATATATAACTTCAACGTGGATACAATTGTTGTAAACAGAGTTATTCCCAATGATATAACAGACAATTATTTTTCATTATGGAAGGAAATACAGAGTAACTATATTGATGAAGCGAAGGAATGCTTCTCGCCAATACCAATTCTGTATGCACCTCTCTTCGAAAAAGAGATAGTTGGATTAAATATGCTTGAAAGACTTGGGGAAGTAGTATTTAATGAGCTTACCCCTGAGGGAATATTATACGATATTAAAACTCAATCGATTGAAAAGATAGGAAAGAGTTATATGCTTAAAATTAATATGCCATTTTGTGAAAAGGGTGACTTAAGCCTGGCACAGAAATCTGATGAACTTATAATCAGGGCAGGAAGAATAAAGAGGAATATAACTCTTCCTAAAACACTTCAGTATTTTTCGATTACATCAGCTAAGTTTGAGCAGGACACACTCAATATTATGTTTGGTGGTGAATAAAATGGATAATAAAGCATTAATCAAGGAGCTGGTGAAGCTGGAAATAATGAAAACAAGGCTTCTACTGGATATCTTGCCGGGACAGGTTGGTAGATATGCGAAAGAAGGATTTGATTCTATTATTGAGGTTGTAAATGATGTTACTAAAGAGTACACGGAAAATCGGCCTAAGGATGTTAAGGATAGGGAAGGCGGACTTAATAAGGTGAATATTGAATGAGACCAAAACTTTCCATAAGGACTTTATACGTATAGCATTAATAAGACCACTGTTGGTTATCCGGGCCTGGCATATTAAGAGTATTGTTGCTTTGGGTTATAATGTTTTGAGAAATATTAAGGGGCACTTGACACTGGTGTTCCTTAAATGCCAAGGACATATTTGCAAGTAAACTCGCTACTTTTTCTGTTGCATCGGGCTTAGACAAAAATTTAGCCATTTCTTTCATATGGCACATTCTTAAGGGATTGTCTATCACCTGGTTAAGAACATTATTTAAGTCACCTTTTTTTAATACTCTTGCAGCAGCACCTATATTGGAGAGGAATTGTGCATTTCTTTCCTCCTGGCCTGGAATTGGAGAAATAAGCACAAGAGGTATATTTTTGATTAATGCCTCAGAAATAGTCATCCCACCTGGCTTTGTTATCAATAAATCACACATATCCATAAAATCGGAAACCTTATCAGTGTAACCGATAATCTTAATGCACTTTCTAGATGATTTTGAACATTTTTCAAGATAGTGGAGAAGCTTTTGGTTTGTACCTGTTATTACTACAATCTGTATGTCTCTTTTCAATTTTAACAGTGAAAGAAATGTTTCTTCCATATCGCCAAACCCAAGGCTGCCTCCCATTATAAGTATTGTAGGCTTGTTCTCAAGACCATAATCCAGTAAAAGTTTTTGCCTGTCATTGCTTCGGTAAAAGTTCATTGTTACGGGTATACCCAGGGGATGTATAATGTCACTGGGAATTCCTTTTCTTTCAAGCTCTGATTTTATAAAGTCATTAGCAACAACATAAGCCGAAACATATTCGTGTATCCAATAGGAATGGGTAGTGTAATCGGTTATAACAGAAATTGTGGGAGTTTTTAGTTTGTTCTTCTTGTGAAGCATTGCAAGTATTTGCAGAGGAATAAAATTTGTGCAAGCAATAACAGATGGATCAAATTCATTTATCAGATCCATGAGCTTGATTGCTAAAAATCTATTTAGTATACTTCCGAAATTGTACCTGCTTCCTACTGGTTCGGATAATGAATAATATTTACCGTATATATTAGGCGTCAGTTTAAGAATGCTCATATATCCACCGACAATTACTTTGTCCAATAAAGGGCTAATGTATCTATAAGTGTCCACAATCATAATATTGGAGTCAGGATATTCTAATTTTATTTGTTCACTAATGGCTTCAGCTGCTTTTATATGCCCTGCTCCGGCAGAGACTGTAAGTATGAGTATTTTCATTTAAATCAAACCCCTTGCTATGGAATTGAAAGTTATAATTAATTATGTCCAATTTTGTTAATATTATCCGAAATACAACCAACGGTATCGTCTTTATTTTTCTCTGAAAATAAAAAAATATCATAAAATATTGAGTTTTGTTTCAAAATACATATAGATAGAAATCAATTAGTTTTTTACATTTGTCAATTGCCAGTATAAATTTTGACTTAGACAGGAGGAATTATTTTGGGTGTTAGAGACAAGCTATTAGATTTTAAACAAAGACTATCCGATAGAAAAATGTACAGTATTGTTATAGTTATTATTGGTGCATTAGGGATTTGGGGAATATACCAATATAAGCATTCCGGCAACCTGAGGCAAGAACTTGACAATCAATATAACAGAGCTTTTTTTGATATGGCAGGGTATGTAAAGAATGTTGAGGTTCTTTTGGTGAAATCCCTCATTACTTCATCACCTCAAAAGACGGCATCAACTTTACAGGAAGCATGGAGACAGGCAAATTTGGCACAGTATAATTTAGGACAGCTTCCTATTTCATCAGGAATACTGTCAAATACCTCCAAGTTCCTGACTCAGGTAGGGGATTTTTCATATTCTATGAATAACCAGAACATGCAGGGCAAGCCTTTATCCGAAAAACAATATAAAACATTGGAACAACTTCATGACTATGCAGTAAAGTTAGGATCAAGCCTTAGCAATTTGCAGGGAGAGCTTTCTGCCGGCAGATTGAAATGGGGAGAGGTATCAAAGAAAGGTGCCAGTGTATTTAAAAAGACTTCTGCAACACTGCCGTCTAAGGAGTTTGAAAATATTGATAAAACATTTCAGGCTTATCCAACCCTTATTTATGATGGTCCTTTTTCAGATCATATTTCAACAGCACAGCCTAAAGGTATTACGGGAGAGACGCTGACTGTGGAGCAGGCAAAGGAAAAGGTCAGGGAACTATTCAAGTATAAGGGTATAAAAGCGATAACAGAGACAGGGAAAAATAAATCCGATTCTGTAAAAACTTATGGTTTCAAGGTAACATTTAATGGTGTACCTGATGAGCAGTCAGCTATAGTGGATGTTACACAAAAGGGTGGACACATATTTTGGATGCTTATGAACAGGCCGACGGAGAAAGGAAAACTCAGCATAGATGAAGCAAAGGCAGCAGGAAAAAAATATCTTGAAAAGCTTGGCTATTCCGGCATGACAGACACATATTACCTGAAGGAGGATAATACTGCAACTATAAACTATGCGTATAGCCAAAATAATGTCATTGTTTATCCTGACCTTATCAAATTAAAGGTGGCACTTGATAACGGTGAAATTGTAGGAATGGAAAGCAAGGGATATCTTTATTCCCATACAAAAAGAAGCATACCCAAGCCCATAATTACTGAACAGCAGGCAAGGAGTATGATAAACAGTAAAATGGAAGTATTGTCTTCAGGATTAGCTATAATTCCTACAGACTATAAAACTGAGTTGTTTACTTATGAATTTAAAGGAAAACTGGGAAACAATGATTTCTTGGTATATATTAATGCTGAAACAGGAAAAGAAGAGAATATTCTTATGATAGTTGATACCGATAGAGGTGTTTTGACGTTTTAATTGTCAGGTTCATGAAATTTAAAATGGGTTGTTGAGACACCGGAGTGATTTTGCTGTAAAAACAAACTTTGCAGTAAAGTCACTTTTTTATTTAGTCATGTTGAAAATAGATGAAGAATTCACAGTAACTACACTGATGTTTTATATAAGAGGTTTATTCTTGCATAAATATAGTTATAGTTGTATTATAATTAATATTAAATACGATTAATCTTTTACATTTATCTATCGCAAAATTCCGTTAAAGCGTTCGTTATTTTGCTCTGCTAAATGTAAGATTAATAACGTATTTAATATATATCAAACATTATGGAGGATTTCTCTGTGAATGAAAACAATTTTGAAAATCAAAATATAGAAGGTCAGGTGTCCAACGAAGGAAGTGCCGGCAGAGTATTTAAGAAACCTACTGTCAAGGAAGCCAGCATTCTGTTCTCTGTAGTACTAATTATATTTATGCTACTTAGTAATGTGTTTTTAAGGCTGCCGTTGGGAGGATATTACTTTAAGGCTATTTCGGTAGAAATACTTTTGGTCATGATTCCGCCTATTGTATTTTTGATTTATAAGAAATATGATATAAAAAAGATTCTGCGACTTAACAAAATCAGTATACTAAATATTATATTGATAGTATTTATAACATGCTTTTCCATACCCGTTGTGGGGATTCTCAATCTTATTAATATGGTTATAATAAAGCTTATATTTGGAAGTACAAATTTACCTCAGGTCCAAATACCTGATGTTGTAACGCTTATAAAAGGCTTTATTGTAATTGGAATGTCTGCTGCTGTTTGTGAAGAGGTGCTTTTTAGAGGTGTAATAATGAGGGGTTATGAAAAGCTTGGTAAGACAAAGGCCATTATAATAACCGCCTTTTTGTTTGGATTGATGCACCATGACTTCCAGAGATTTTTAGGAACATTTCTTCTAGGCATACTGATGGGCTTTCTTGTATATAGGGCTGATTCCATATATGCAGGAATGATAGCACATTTTACAAACAATTCTCTTGTTGTACTATTGACCTATGGGTTGGGGAAACTGGCATCATTTGGTAACATAAAGGAGGCTGCCGGGGGAGCAGGATCAGAGGCTGATGAAAGTCTTTCAATGCTTTTGTCCATGCCTAAAATTCAGCTTATTATCACAGTGGGTATATTTGGTGTAATGTTTTTATGCTTTTTGGCGGCTTTTGCAGGATTGGTTTATGCCTTTATAAAAAATACCACTGTTCCGGTGGATAGTGGTTTTGAAACCCGTGAAGAAAATAAGGCAAAAGGCTTGTTATGGGTTATACCTGGTGTTCTGGTTATTGTACTGGTATATTTACTGCAAGCAATTTCACTTGCAGGGGTGGAAAACGAGTTCTTAAAGAGTATTGTAAATGTTTTAGGGCTATAATTAGCCCCATTTTATATACTTTTTTTGGATTTTGTTTTGCTTCGGATGTCTTCACCAGCAAACTTAATAAATGAAAACCCACCTATTATTCTGGAAGCTACCCTCTCTTTATAATAATCGTAGAGTCTGTTTGCCTCTATATTTGTAGAAATAATAATCTTGCAAGGTCTAGAAAGATTATTAAGATGTCTGATATTCAGAATATTTAAAAATTCTGCAAATCTTGATGTTGTTTGGGATTCGGTACCCAAATCATCAATTATTAGAAGATCAGTGTCAAATATACTATTGTACTTTGAGTCTTCATCAATCTCATCTTTGAAAGATTTTACCTTGGAGCTACTTATAGTGTCAAATAATATTGGAGCGGTCTGATAAAGGACAGTACCCCCCTTTTTAAGTATTTCTGATGCTATGCAGCTGGCCATGAAGGTTTTGCCAATACCAGTGGGACCGCAGAAATAAAGGTTTTTCTCATTTGGATCTGAAAAGTTTTCTATAAACTTGAGGCATTTTTCCTTTATACCGAGTATGTGATCCCTAGGAGATTTTTTAATGCCATATTTTTCCTCATTAACATCGTCAGGAAACAGGGTCTCGTCAAAGTTTTCAAAATTCTCATTCTCAGTTAGCTTGAGGTTGGATTTTTCAAAGCTTAAGGCAATAAACCGCTGCTTAAAGCAAGTACAACTTTCAAAACCATGAGCACCTTCTATATAACCCATATCCTTGCAAAGGCTGCATTCGTAAACTGCTTCCAGATAATACATGGGATATCCCATGTTTACAAGAATATCTTCCCGTTCCTTCTTCAATGAATCAATATTTCTGGTCAATTCATCTACAGCCTGATTATATGAGTTTTCGGAAAGCAGAATCATTTTATTATATTTTATTCCTAACTTGTTGATTTCATCTTCAATCTCCATCAGTCTAGGGACTTTTTCATAAAGATTATTACGCCGTTCCATAAGGTTATCATATGCAAGCCTTTGTTTTTTATCGTATTCATTTTTAAGTATGTTATATATATTCTTTCTCATAAAACCTCCAAAAAGGTTAGAATTACATAAAAGTTAATGGGTTTTTTATGGATAATTATTGTATCGTTGTTAAATTTCCTCATATAAGTTTTCAAAGAAATCCTTATCATATTTTCGCTGGTCATAATTGGAATGTTGGGGTATTTCCGAAACCTTGTACTGCTGCTTTATGTTTTGCTTCCTTGCATTATTATAAGCAAGTATTTCTTCTTTGGTTTTAAGGTTGTTGTTGTGCCAGTCTGTAATAATTGAGTTCAGGTATTCAAAGCTTGGATTAGCTTTTTTAGGAGTCTTCTTAAGGGCCAACTCAATTATTTCAAAGTCATATTTATATTTTTCAATCCATTTCTCAACATATTCGCTTTCGTACTCAGTAAGGTTTCTTCCAAGGCTAAGCTTTTTAACGATTTTACCGCGTATACTTTTAAACCTTTCATACTGCAGAGAATAATTGTCCAGGTCTATTGAATTGCGAACGTTTTTACTTTTCCAGCTATCGGCCACCTTGATTATGTAGTTTTTTGAAAGCCCGTTATGTTCATAACAATACTGAAAGAGTGCAAACATTACATCATCCTCAAAATTGTATTTATCAAACCAGGCATCGATATCGGTATACCATGAGGGCGGCATTACGCCCTGGAAAAACTTATTGTTGATGGACTTTATAATAGCATTGCGAGATTTGTTCCTCTCTGAGCTTAGTACCGCTTCCTCAGGAGTTGATGTTTGCTTTAGCCTGTATATTTTTTTGATTTCTTTTTCCTTTAGATCGCTTATTGTTATGCTGCTGCTGTTTTCCTTTCTGGTAATAACTCCTATACTCTCAAGATATGTAAGAGAGTCTTTGACCTTATTTAAATCAATGCCCAGCTTCTTGGAAAGGTCTTTGGCTGTTGCGTACTTGTTGTATTTACTAAGGAACAGGCAGTGCACAAATATTTTAACACAATCCCCATCCATTGATGGCATGTACTCATTTATAAAAATATCCGGCACTAGCGTGTCCGAATAAAGTATTGATTTATATGATTCAAAAAACATAATATCTTCCCTTCAATTGCGTAATGATTATTTTCCATAGCATTACCATTATATCATATGTAGATGCTGAACTGTAAAGTTTTATATAAGTTCGATTGAGTTGTGGAATATATTAGGATAGGGCATTTTTATCGGTTTTATGGCCTTAATAAAAGAAAAATAAATATAGTAATAAAAAATTTTTGAAAAAAGTAAAAAAATATTTTAAAAAGGGGTTGACTTATACATAAAAAGAGTCTATAATACAATCTGCACGGTGAATTTGACGGGCGCTTAGCTCAGCTGGGAGAGCATCTGCCTTACAAGCAGAGGGTCATAGGTTCGAGCCCTATAGTGCCCACCATTAAAAACAGCTTACTTGCAAAAGTAAGCTGTTTTTGCTTTTGTGCAGGGATTTTGCTCCTTGGGTTTAGTTTAGCTTGGTATTGTTACAATTATTGTGCTATTCTTGCTCTTGATTTGCATCTGAATTTATCGCAATATTTCCATTAGAATCGTAGTATAGACCCAGCTCATCGTTTAATTTTTGGATTATTATTTGGTATTTGTCATAGTCGCTGCTGATTATTCTAAGATTGTTTACGAATCTATCATAATATCCGCCGGATTGAAGTCTGTTTTTAAAATCTAAACTCGATTTAAACATCTTTTGCCGACTTTCAATAAAACCCTTATTTTCATTCAGGGACTTTAATGACTCCATAATTTTTATCTTATATTCTTCAAGTTCTTGAGGAGTATAATTTATAAGGCTTTGAATTTCCTTGTTATTTTCCTCTGCTATTTTTTCAAGCGTATTTTCCTCAGTTTTAGAAGAATTGTTATAAAATTCATTAGGGTAATTGAATGGCTCAGATTCATCTAGATACTTAATGATTTCATTCCAGGCTTTTTCCTTTTCCTCATTATCGATCGGATCGTTTAAAAAAGGAGAAAAGTGAATTATGAGCATTCTGCCAAAGGAACCGGGAAATATTTTTAATAGCTGTCTTTTTATATAACCTGGTTTACTTTTATCCTCTAATTCTATATTCTTCCTTAAGTTTTTCAATTTCTCCATAAAATCATGGGAAGTATTAATCTTGTTATTTTGGATAATTTCGTTTATCAAGTTTTTACTTTTTTCCAGGTCTTTTATGCTATTATCTATTTTATTAATATGAGTCTTCAGGACATCATTAATGCTGGAAGGAGAATCGATCAATCCCTTAATACTGTCGATGCTCAAGCCGATTTGCCTTAAAAGGGATATTTTTATCAGTTTGTCGATATCTTCCCAATGGTAATTCCTATAGTTGTTTTCGCAATTAATTAAAGGATTTATCAAACCTTCTTCTTCGTAGTAACGAATTGCTCTTTTGGTAAGCCCGGTTTCTTTCATGACTTCACTTATAGTCATACAATCAACTCCTGTTTCTATGTCTTGCTTATACTTTTCATAATAATAAAGTATAACCTAACGTGACAGTCAAGTGCCAAAAATAGCAGTACCTAAAGTCCAGTACAAAAACGGAAGAAGGAATAATATTGAATTGAAGGCGATGCCTAGCTTTGCAGTTAGGCTTGATGATTTTTTATATGAAGTATAAGCAAGAAAAAAACCAACCAAACATATTGGAGGTGCTAGTAGCAATGGCATGCCCTGAAGCTTTTGAAAGGGGGTTATTTTAAAAAGCCAGTTTAGTATTAGGGCAATAAGTGCTATAGGTAATAAAACAGATAAAATTCCAGATATTTTGCCTGAGTTTTGATGTAGTGAATTATCTCCCATGGAATAACCTCCTCTAACTTTATTAAATACGTTATTAATCTTACATTTAGCAGAGCAAAATAACGAACGCTTTACCGGAATTTTGCGATAGATAAATGTAAAAGATTAATCGTATTTAATATAAATTATATAGTTAATTGTAACAGAAGAATCAAATTATTCCAAGGGCTTATTGGCTTCATTATTTTGGGTCCTGTGTCCTGCAAACTGTTCTCCCAAAATATCTCTTAAGTCGGAGATAATTTTCTCATTTTCGCCGGTATATTGGACAATAATGTTACCCTTCTTATAGAAGTATACATTGTAAATCCACGAAACATATACTGACTTAAATCCGTTAGAATAGCCGCATCCATTACTATCAATTCTTTTTGAGTCTTTTTCCATTGACTTGCTGCTTTTATATATGTAAATTTCTATTGCTTCAGTACCAAAAATTAATCTTTTCCTTGTTGTAGGCAGAAAGTCTTTTTCGACATCTTTGAGTACAAAATCATACTTCTTGCTTCTCATATCGTTGGTAAATTGCTCAACGCTATATTCATTTACCCTATTACTGCTGCAACCCACAAATCCAAGTGTTAAAAATATTGTAAGCAATACAAATTGCTTTATATTGTTAATCTTTACTCTGGTTTGTGCTGTCATATCCGTACACTCCAATTAATTTATTTATTATTTATTATATTATTATAGACAGAATGGGTATAGGATGCTCTCTAAAACATGCTTTTAATGTATTTAATGCTTCATCAGAAGTTAAATTGTTATATTTTATTATACCATAGCAGTTTTAGTTGTGTGAAAAATTTAAAATAATGGTAAATTTTATACTATGTTTTATTTGTTCATTTGTAATGAGGTATACAATTTTTAGAATAATGAAAATTGAAGATTTACAATACACTATGCTGATGATAAAATAGAAAAAATTATATAGACTGAAATATATAGTTAGAGGGAATGATATGCCATTAGTCAAAATTGAAATGCTAAAGGGAAAGAGTTCAGAGTACAAAAAAGCTCTGTTGGATGGGGTGCATCAAGCATTGGTTGATACCTTTAAGATACCGGATTATGATAGAATGCAAAGGCTGTATGAGCTTGATAAGGAAAATAATGAGCCTCCATTGGAAAACTGGGGAGTTGCTGGCGGAAAGCCTGCAAGTGAAGTTGATTTTGGTTTTAAAATTGATGTTTGATATCAGCTAATAATGGACAGAAGATTGGATAAACCCATAAACAAAAAACACAAATTTCCTGCAAAAAAAGTGTTGACTTTAAGTATGGGGCCATGTTATTATATATAAGCGGTTGAGAGATCAACCGTTTGATAAGTGCCAAAATCATCTGTTATGATGATTGAATGCAGTAAAATAGCGTAATTTCATGCTGGTGTAGCTCAGCAGGTAGAGCAGCTGACTTGTAATCAGCAGGTCGGGGGTTCGATTCCGTCCACCAGCTCCAAACCTCACAACTAATGGTTGTGGGGTTTTTGCTTTATTTCAGGTTTGTTAAAGTCAAATAAATTTTATATTTTTGTTTAATAGATTAACTTGGGGGTATATATTAACTATCAAACAATTATATAAAAAGGAGGTGTTTCACATGATGGTATGTTCACCTGAATGGAATGGATGCAAAGAAGTAGATTTTGAAGATGATATTGTTGAAACATCTGAAAAGGTTGAAACTGAGTAATATTATCAATATTGAATTAAATAAATAATAAAGACTAAAGGGTGCTGTAAAGTCAAATTGATTTTGCAGCACCCTTATTTGTTTTGGGTATATTTATTGATTAATACATGGCTTTTCTGCATGCCACTGGTATGATATAATAAATATGGAAAGAGTAATTTATTTGGAGGGGTTGCTAGTTGAGAAACAAAAAAAGACTATTAAGGCCGATAAGGCGAGATCAAGAAGACTTTAGAAGTGCAACCAGAAGTCTGATATACTTTATTGTCGGTATGGCACTCATCGCAGGTGGATTGTTTATGATATTTCAAAATACAAAAATCTCCCTTTCACTAATGAGCATTTTTGGATATACACCTCCAACGGGTGTTATTATATTGCCTCTCTTAATTGGTGTCGCTATGCTGTTCTTCAATAGCAGGTCTATATTAGGATGGATTATTACAATTTTTGGTATAGTGTCAATTGTGCTTGGACTTATAATGTCACTTCGTATGAGCTTTGGTGTTATTACATTATATGACGGACTAATAATGTTCGGTATGCCGTTTGCAGGAGCCGGATTGGTACTTAAGGCATTGGCAGGAAATAGAAGCAAGAGATATGATGATTATGATATTGATGTGTAATATTTGGGTTAAATGAAAAAGAAAAATCCACTTTGTAAGATTAAAATCCATCCCGTTTAGAAAATTTAGTGATTTTTCTAAAAGGAGTGGATTTTTTATGCGGGTAAATTGTTGTTTTTCATTATTTTTGGTA
>Ga0255341_1004412_pt1 | contig 14819 bp, 8 predicted proteins | sample wastewater_treat_8_FD_192418 | JGI IMG/M metagenome (GOLD analysis project Ga0255341, IMG submission 192418) | Wastewater microbial communities from Lulu Island WWTP, Vancouver, Canada - plant12 | ecosystem: Engineered > WWTP > Wastewater > Unclassified | place: Canada: Vancouver, British...
GCCCTGCATCTTTGTACCTTAATGTCCAAATTAATTGACTTGTTTATTTTCCAGAAGCCATTGAGGAGCATTTATTATTTTAACGTTCTCGATAACGGGAAAAGTATTGATGCTGTTATCAGATGTAATAATTACACCATTAGGTATTTTTAATGTTTCCATAGCTTCTTTCAAACCATCCACTTCCCGCTTTATGTTACTGTTGCCGACCTGATGTATAACCTGTATTGCTTCGACAATCTTAAGTCCTTCTCTAACAAGAAAATCACATTCGTTTTTACCCGAATAATAAAATATTTCCTTGCCCCTACGACGTAATTCAAGAAAAATGATATTCTCAAGAACCCTGCCTATGTTGGCAGAAAAGTTGAAACCAAGTCGGTGAGCAAAGGCCTGATCGGCTACATATACCTTGCGTGGATTCATCACCTGCTTTTTCAAAGAATAATCAAATTTCTTTACATAATGAAATAAATGGGCCTGTTCATAATAAAACAGGTAATCTTTAATTGAACTCAGGCTTTTAACGCCGGAAATCTGCTGTAATGTTGAATAGGAAAATATTTTTGACACATTGGATGCAAAATACAATCCAATCTCTTTTATTTCATTCACCTGCGATAGCCGGTATCGGGCAACAATATCACGATAAAGAATATCGCTGAAATATGAGTTTATCAACTCCAGATCATTCTCTTTCAACACAAGGGGAAATCCACCCATGGAAATGAACTGATTGAAATCGAGGTTTAGCAATGACCTGGCTTTGGTTGTCATACCCGATAAATCATACTTGTGATTTTTAAAAGAAAGGAATTCGGCAAATGAAAACGGAAACATTTCAATATGTTTGTTTCGCCCCGTAAGACTAGCCGATACGTCGGACATCTGCAGATTTGCATTGGAACCGCTGACAAATATTTTATTTCCCCGCTCATACATTCTGTTTACAAAGCGCTCCCAATGCGGAATATTCTGAACTTCATCCAGAAACAGTATGGGCTCTTTGCCGTAAAGCTCCAGATGCAAATTGTATAAATCCTCGAACACTGAAACATCTGCCACTATACGCTCATCATCGAAATTGAAATAGCAATATTCAGATTCACTCAGTTTCATTTTCTCCTTGATGAAATATAAAAGTGTTGATTTACCGCAGCGACGAATGCCTGACACTATCACGACCTGCTTTGTTGATATGGCTTTGCCAAGGTCTATGTTACGCTCAACAAGCCCGGAACGCCGATTGAAACTTTCTTTCTGATCGAGCATTATTTCTTTTAGACGACTCTTTTCCACGAAAATTTTATTCTTTGTAAACGAACAAATATAAAACATTTTGTTCGTTTATAACGAAGTATTTTTAATTATTTCATCCTCCTTATATCGCTACAGAGTTTTAAAGACAAAAATAAACGGGCAGGCAGCGCCGGGAGCCGAAGGCGAAATGACGGAAATCTGTTTGAGCTGAATAATTTAATCATTTATTCCCTGCAGCGAGTTATTTCCGTCTGTGGCTGGTGTGTGTTCGTTTTCTCCGAAAAATTCTCAAGCGACTAGCTTTTCTTTTGTTACTTTTCTTTTTGCGATGAAAAAGAAAAGTAAACCCAAATCACAAAAAATACGGAGACATCACTTTTGGCAGTTCCGACGGAGTATTGCTGATTACATAATATTCGGCTAAATTCAGCGCAGCAGCCATACTTGCCAGTTTGTTCAGGTCAGCCTCAATAGCTTTTTGTTTCACTTCCACAGCAACAGAATCATTCAGGATAAAATCAATTTCTGCAGTATTTCTTTTATTGTAGAACGACAAGTTTCCGTAATGTTGCAGCTGGTTTGCAAGAGTTGTTTCAAGTAATTGTCCGGAATTAACTTTTGCAATCATATTTAAAATTCCCGTATCCGAAAAATAAACTTTCTTGCCACCGGCCACACGGCGATCGGGGCTTTTGCTGTATTTAGGCAATAGTTTAAGAAAAAATACTCCTTCGAGAAATTCAAGATAGCTATAGGCCTTAACTCTGTTGATTCCCATTTCTGAGGCAAGACGTGTAACGTCCAGCATATTTCCGTTTCGGGCAGCCAATAGCAGAATCATATCCCTGAGTTCACGCACATCTTTCAATTCGCTGAAGACCTTGATGTCTTTTTCGAAAAACGAACTGAAAATATTTCTGAGTATTAATTTTTTTGTAGCATAATCAGGAGTGAGGGCTACCTCGGGAAATCCTCCAAACTCAATATATTCCTGATAAAAATCTCTTCTTTTATATATCTGAGTCTTGCTATATGATGCAAAAGCTTCGGAAAAATCAGGTTGCAATTCATTTTCAGATAAATATCCGTGAAAGTGTAAATACTCACGAAAGCTCAGAGGATACAGAACAAAGAGAAACTTTCTACCACTAAGCGACTCAGGAAATAAATTTCGCAAATAAAAATTCGAAGAACCCGTAACAATAAACTTTACATTATAATGGTCGATAAGATATTTAATAACTTTAGTTATATTCGGAAAATTCTGAATTTCATCAATACAAACCAAAAATCTTTCATTTTCATCAGCCTTTGCATCCCGTCTGAGCTCTTCAAATATGGAGTTAAAGGATACATTCTCAAAAACCATTGTGTCAAGGGGATTGTCAAAATCGAACCAAAGCTTTTTGCCATTCCATGAATCTGACAACTGCTTCATTAGCGTTGTTTTGCCAACCTGCCTCATTCCTGTTATCACAATGGCATTTTTGTGATTTAATTGTGGATATATTGTTTGAAAAAGAGCTCTTTTAAACATTGTGTAAATTTATTTTTACAAATTTACGCATTTTTGTAAAAACTTTAAAACAATTTTGTAAATGTTTGATATTGATTGAACTTTTCTGTTCGCGGGTTATTTCCGTCTGTGGCGGGTGTTTGTGCGTTCTCTCCGAAAAATTCTCAAGCGAATAGCTTTTCTTTTGTTACTTTTCTTTTGGTAATGAAAAAGAAAAGTAAAAGCCCGCCCGGCTCAAGGGCATAAAACATTAAAAATATAGATATTAGTCCGGATATGATTTTTTCTTAAAAAACGTTTGAATTAAGCCGTGATAAATTAATTCACGTTACCGTTTTTCACTTCAAAAAGCTGTATCTGGGCTTCGTGTCCTATAATATCTTCCATCCGCATTTTGTGAGTGTCAGTAATAAAAACCTGCCCGAACGGATGATGACAAACCATGCTTATAAGCAGTCTAACCCTGTCGGGGTCAAGCTTGTCAAAAATATCATCAAACAACAAAATGGGAGTAAGCCCCGATTTTTCTACAGTAATGAGATATTGTGCCATTTTAAGTGCAAGAAGAAAACTTTTTTGTTGCCCCTGGCTTCCAAAGCGACGTACAGGATTTTCATTTACCCTAAACAGATAGTCGTCGCGGTGTACTCCCTGTGTTGTAAAACCTGCCATTAAATCATTTTTGAAATTTTCGGAAAGGATATCGGCCATTTCGCGCTCGTTTAGCAACGACTCGTAAATAATTTCTGCCGTATCACCGTTTCCTGTCAGCTTGGTATGCATTTCGTCGAAAAAAGAGCGCATGTCGTTTTGATATTTGCCTCTTGCCTCATGAATTTTATGAGCATAATTTATCAATTGCGCATTCCATATTTCAAGTTCATTGTAGTCTTTTCTTCCTCTTTCGCCCATATCTTTCAATGCCTTGTTTCTTTGCATTACAACTTTATTGTAGCGAATCACGTCATCGAGATAAGTTTTGTCGAATTGCGAAATAACCGCATCGAAAAAACGTCTTCTGACTTCGGCAGCATTATTTATTAAATCAATATCGCCAGGAGTAATCATTACAACGGGAAAAGCACCAATATGTTCCGAAAAGCGCTGATATTCCTTATCGTTTCGTTTCACTTTTTTTTCGCCACCGGATTTAACCGAAACAGCTACTTTTTCGTTCACGCCCGAGTTCATTTCGAAATCGCCATGAACAGCAAAAAATTCATATCCAAATCTGATACTGTTTTGATCACTTCCGCCAAAATAACTTTTTGTAAAACTGAGATAATGAATGGCATCAAGTATATTTGTTTTTCCCGCACCATTGTTTCCGTGAAAGCAATGAACATTCCCTACAAAATCAAGGGCTACCTGCTCATAATTTTTAAATTGATTTAATTTAAGCGACTTTAATCTCATTTATCTTCCTTTCGTTTTACGTTCAAACATAAAAACATGGCCGAAACAGCACTTCGGGCAATAATTACGTCGCGCGGGCCGCCAAGTTTTAATTCCTGGGTTTCAATATTATTTTTAGATGCCACAGCAATCCACACCATTCCCACAGGTTTATCTGCTGTACCTCCGCCCGGACCGGCAATTCCGCTTACGGCAATTGCATAATCGGTATTCATTAGTTTTAATGCATTGGCAGCCATTTCTTTTACGGTTTCCTCGCTTACTGCACCTTTTTGGAGTAAAGTTTCAGAATTTACATTTAAGAAATTCTGCTTTATTTCATTGGAATACGCCACCACACTGCCCTTGAATGCTGCCGAACTGCCCGGTATCGAAGTAATCTGATGAGCTATAAATCCGCCCGTACAACTTTCGGCTGTACAAAACGTTTTTCCCGATGAAATCATCTCCCGCAAAAGTGTGGCAGCAATTGGTTCATCAATATTGCTTACAAAATACTGATGCACCAAAGGCATTACTTCGTCAAAAAGCTTATTTAACAATTGCCTTCCCATTAGTTCATCCTCAGTCATGTAGCTAAGTCTCAAACGAATAAACCCGGGGGTGGGGAGGTATGCCAGGCTAATGTCTTTGGGTAATTTTTCTTCCCATGTTTTTATTGTATCGCTCAGCCATGATTCGCCTATGCCGCTAAACACCCGCGTTTCGTGCACATAAATTTTATTTCCGCTAATTTGTTTTAAATACGGAGTTACGGCATTGGTAAACATTTCTTTCATTTCGAAAGGCACACCGGGCATTACAAATATGTGAGCCGATGACTCTTCAAAATAAAGTCCCGGCGCGGTTCCCACCTTGTTGAACAATACTTTGGCGCGGTCAGGCACCAAAGCCTGTCTTCGGTTTACTTCGGTTAAAATATAGCCGCGTTTTGCGAACAAATCGGCTATTCCTTTCAAAACTTCCTGATTTTCGTATAATTTGCAGTCGAACAAATTGCATAATACATCAAGAGTGCGGTCGTCGGATGTTGGACCAAGTCCGCCGGTAGTAATTACTATGGGCGCCAGATTCATTGCGTTTTTTACGGCATCTTTTATTTCATCAGCATTATCTCCAACGCTAATGCGTATTTTCACTTTTATTCCCAACTCGTTCAGGCGCGATGCCAGCCATGCCGAATTTGTATCAATTACCTGACCGATTAGTAATTCATCGCCAATTGTTAGTATTGCTGCTTCCATAAAACAAAATTATGAAAAAGAAATTTTTATTACCGGTCTTACATTTCCGAATAATCTAATAGTATGTTGCCGATAAAAATCTTAGAGCCATTTAACAAGATTAAAATCCTGTAAATGTGGCAGTAGAGGATTTGATGGACGCAGGCGGAATGCAAAATCGAATACGCCCGAGCGCGGATTTGGAATTATAACCTCGTATGTGGCCTGACCATTTTCGAAGCTTTTTACCTTCATCTCGGTTTTGTAAATAATTTTTTCAACCTGATCCATTTCTTTCTGACCAAAAATTATGTCCAGAGCCAAATCTTCCGCTCTTAATTCGCCGGTATTTAATGTTATGGTAGCAACAAAGTCCTGCCCCAGCATTAATGGTTTGGCCGTGCTGTCGTGATAGCTGATTTCGCATGCCGTTATCTGATCCCAATTGCGCATTACACGACGTTTCCACGAAGACAAAGCCCTTGCTGCGGCGTAATTGTCTTTTATTAATTCGCTGCTTCGTTTTTGCTGAGAAAAATAAAATTTGGAATAATATTCATCCAGCATTCTTTTCATGGTAAAATGCGGAGCTATTGCAGTGAAATTTTTCCGGATATAATTAAGCCATTCCGTTGGAATATTGTTTTCGTCGCGTTTGAAGTACAAAGGAAGAATTTCCTCTTCCAGCAGATTGTATAAAGTCTCTGAATCCAGTTCGTCTTGCAGTGTTTGATTATCGTAAGTTCTGGCCTCTTTCAGTGCCCAGCCGCCTTTTGGCACGTAACCTTCGGCCCACCAGCCATCCAGTACGCTTAAATTAAGAACTCCGTTTAAACAAGCTTTTATGCCGCTTGTACCACTTGCCTCCAAAGGTCTGGTAGGAGTATTAAGCCAGACATCAACTCCTGCAAGCAACAGTCGGGCTATCTCCATATCGTAATTTTCAACAAAAATTATTTTCCCTGCAAATTCGGGCATGCGCGATATTTCGATAATATGCTTAATGTAATCCTGTCCTGCCTTGTCGGCCGGATGGGCTTTTCCTGCATATACAAAACGCAACGGACGATTGCTTTTGTTTACAAGTTCGCGTAATTTGTCAAGGTTTTTAAATAATAAGTGAGCGCGTTTGTATGTGGCAAACCGTCTTGCAAAGCCAATATATAAAGCATTTTCGTCGATTTGCTCCATAACGTTGATAATATGTCGCGGTGCTTCTTGTCTATGTGTCATATCGCGCACAAGCTTATTCCGGAGCATGTCAAGCAGTTTGCTTTTTAAGGATTTACGCATATCCCATAGTTCATTGTCGGGAACACGGTTTATAAACTCCCAGCTTTCGGGATTTGCCTGATCGCAAACATTATAATCGAAATCGTATTTTTTAGCCAGATTCAGCATCTCGTGGCTGCCCCATGTTGGCAGATGTACGCCATTGGTAACATAATTTATATATAATTCTTCGGAGAAAAACCCGTTATATAAATTTTTAAACATTTCGCGAGTTACGCGCCCATGAATACGGCTAACACCATTTACTTCCTGCGACCCGCTCATAGCCAAAATACTCATGCTGAATTTTTCGTTTGCATCATCAGGGTTTTGACGACCTAAGGCAACAAATTCCTTCCATGTCAAATTCAATTTTTCGGGAAATTGCGCAAAATAAATCCGCATCAAGTCTTCGCTAAATGCATCATGTCCTGCTGGTACAGGTGTATGCGTTGTAAACAAAGTTTGAGCTCTTACAATTTCGAGTGCCTGCTGAAAAGACATCACTTCGTTTTGAACAAAATCTTTTATTCTTTCCAGAACGGAAAATGCCGCATGCCCTTCGTTGCAATGATAAATGTCGAAAGTTAATCCAAGTTGTTTAAGTATTTTAACTCCACCAATACCCAGCAATATTTCTTGTTTCATCCTATTTTCCCAGTCACCGCCATAAAGTTGGTGCGTGATCTGATGGTCGGCTTCGTTGTTATCTTCGATGTCAGTATCGAGCAAAAACAATTTTACCCGACCAACTTGAACTTCCCATACCTTGGCCAAAACCAGACGTCCGGGGAAGCTAACCGAAATTTTTATCCAGTTGCCTTGGTCGTCGCGTACCGGTATCATTGGCAGATTGCTGAATTTTTGTGGTATATATTCCGAAATCTGCTCTCCGCCTGCCGAAAAACTCTGATTGAAATAACCATACCTGAATAAAAGTCCGATTGCCGTCATACGCACTTTGCTGTCCGAAGCCTGTTTCAGATAGTCGCCGGCTAAAACTCCCAGTCCACCCGAATATAATTTCAATGAGGTATGGAATCCATATTCCATGCAAAAATACGCTACCGATGGTCGTTCGGTATCAAGTGGCTGATTCATGTATTCTTCAAATTCGCGATACACAAAATCAAGTCTCACCAAAAATTCGGGGTTATTGGATAATTCTTCTATTTCTTTATACGACATCAGTTCAAGCATTGCCAGGGGGTTGTATCCACTGCGCTCCCACAAATGCGGATTTATGGATTCAAACAGTTTCAAAGCCGAATGACTCCATGTCCACCAAATATTTTTGCTCAACTGCATAAGTTTGTTTAAGCGTTCGGGCAACTCGGGCTTCACAAATATTTTGCGCCAGTTTGGCTCCGTCATGTTTGATTTTTCCAGAACGTGTTCCTGAATCAAAGTTTTTTTACTAAAATGGTCCTTACGTCCCAATGTATTCTGTATGGCTCTGTGATAAGCATCGAAATAATGTTTGGCCAAATTTTGCCATAGTGCTTCGTGCGATGCATTTAATGCGCTTTGACGATGAGCGGTAAATTCGTCGTCGCTGCATTTACTCCATTCGTTTATATATCTCGAAATTTCTGAAACAACAAAGTCGGTGTTATAATCGTCGCGCTCAATAACTTTAACGCCACCGTTGGTTTTTCCTGCATTAAGCATCCAAACGCCAAAGCCGGCCAGTGTTGTAGTAATAGTTGGAATATGGAAAGCAACGGCTTCCAAGGGAGTATATCCCCATGGCTCGTAATACGAAGGGAATACCGAAAGGTCGCAGCCAATCAAAAAGTCGTAGTAGTTGAAATTAAGTAATCCGTCGTCGCCATCCAGATAACTTGGAATAAAAATCAAATTCACGTTGCTTTCGGGGTCGCTTTGCAAGCCATTATTGCGTATAGCCTGCATTATGGCGTCATTATCCTCGTTAAACAAATAGTGTGTAAGATTGCTGGGTGTTTGCGTAATGATGTTTTCAGTCATGCAATGCTTCACTTCCTGCCTTACTCCCGCATTATTGGCCGGTACGGCAATTATGGCAACAATTTCACGGTCGGTTTTATTATGATATTTCAAATTGGCAAGGGCTTCAATAAATAAATCAATTCCCTTATTGCGGAATTCATAGCGTCCCGAATTTATTATAAACAATGTGTTGTCGGCTACTTCTTTCCCAAGAACGCTTCGGCTTAAATTTTTCAATAATTTGCGCGATGCCTCACGACGAATGTTGAACTCATCGTTAACAGGTACCATTGTGTCTTCAAAACCGTTGGGGGTAACAAGGTCAGGAGTTTTTGAAAGAAAATGCGTACATTCTTTTCCTGTGATTTCCGAAACAGTCGTAAATATATCGGCATGCTGCGCACTAAGTTTTTCAAGGCTGAATTTTGACAAAACATTTAATTCGCGCGCCATGAATTCGGGGTTATACTCTTCTATTTTACTGTATAATGGAAGATTCATCCCTGCAACCGAACGCCCCATTACCGTGGCATGAGTGGTAAAAACCCTGCCTGCCTGAGGAACTCTGTCTTTAAGATATAATATACCTGCGCCTGTCATCCATTCATGAAAATGAGCTACGATATGGTCTTCGGCACTGACATTATAATTATAGAAATGTTCAATCAGGCGTCCGGCTTCATAGCCAAATAGAGTTGGTTCAATATAATCCCAGCCGCCATAAAGCGAATCAAGTTTATATTTTTCCCATAAATCTTTAAATACCTCATCTTTTTTTGAATATGAGCCTGAAAAATCAAGTAAAACAGCAATTGGGTTCCCCTGTACATGCCAATGTCCTATGCGGAAATGAAAGCCGTCCATACGGGCTTTGCTGACCCATTGCGGATAAATACTGTTGTCTTCGGTAAAAACATCATTAGATAAATGCCCCGAATGAATATCGGGTCCAATCATTATATAACCTGAATCCACACGCTCGCTTATGCGTAGTGCTTTTGTTGCAATCACTGTGTTTATGCCACCAACTTTATTGCATACTTCCCAGCTTATTTCAAATAAAAAATCCGGTTTTTCCAATTGTTGCATATTAATTCACTCTAAAATTAAAAAAACAAGGTTTATTCACCATTTCGGCAAATATAGCAATAGCTAGATTATTGCCATGTTAAATGTGGATAAAAAGCCGTATTGGTTGATAACTTAAAAACTCAACACACAAATAAATCTGCGTTAGTGGAGTTATTATTTAAGCAAACTTGTAATTGAAAATAATTTTATAATTATTTGCTTTCCTTATTGGTTTTTTTTGATGATGATTTGGAAGTGGTTTTACTTTTTGATTTGGTGTTATTCTTTTTAGTTTCGTCTTTCTTTTTTGCTGATTGCATAGTGTTGCTGCGTTTTACTTTTGTTTTGTCATTTACGCTGATCTTTATCATTTTTACGTCATCAGCGGTTTTGGACTTTTCTTTTTGCTGCAAATCGGGTGGGGAATTCAAAAATGAATGTTTGCTCAATCGCAGCATAAAGTCGCTTAGCACGTTCATATAGTTAATATAGGCATCGTATGGAGTGCCATAGGGATTAAAATATTTATGCACATCGCCATCGGCAAACCACTTTGTGCACATGTAGTAGAAATGGTCGCTCGTTTGAAGTTTTTGCCAGTCGTCATGCAATTTATAAAGTTCTTCGAAGCTGATTTTTGGCATAAACCCGCTTTCTGTCGCCTCCGATTCAATTTGGCGTGCATATTCCATCACAAATTTCATTTTTTCGGACAGACTGTACAAAGTATCGAAAGCATCATCTTGCAAATCATTTCCAAGCCATGCGGTTAAATCACGTTCTTCGTCGGCCCACGAAATGGGAAACGGCACATGAACCGGAGCTACCGGCTGTAGCAAATATCCAAGTTCCGAAGGGGTATTAAATGAAAAGTTGCTATTGGCAAAAACTGCTTGTGGCAAAGCTCTCATAAAATCAAAAATTCCCGTTTCGGGCCACTGGTGTTCGCCAAATGTTTCATAATCCATAAATAAATTCACCACTTCCTCACGTGCATCAATCTGATTGAGCCAGTCTACAAATTTTTCGGCAGTAAGCGGCCAGCCCTCCCAGCTTTGTTGAGAAAACCTGAAAGCAATGTCATCGCTTAAACGAAAATTTTTCAATAATAATTTCAAACGCGGATTTTGTGCATTGCAATACATATAGTTAGGGCTTTTCCACCCTAATACGTGTTTTGCTCCTTCGGTAAGCATTACATCAAAGCCCATTCTATATACCATGTCCCCAATATCGTTTGAATAAATCAATTCGGTATTTCTAAAAGTAGTGCTCTGATATCCTATTAAATCATTAAGAAGTTTTTGCTGACGCTTAACCTGATTAATAAATTCCTGCTCGTCGCGTAGTGCTGACAGTGAATGGCTGTATGTTTCGGCAATAAACTCCACGCAGCCTGTTTCGGCAAGGGCTTTAAAACTGCTGATTACTTCAGGTGTGTATTTTTGAAATTGTTCAAGTGCAACTCCCGATATGGAAAAAGAAACCTTGAATTGTTGTCCGAATTCTTTTATTAAATCCAGGAGCAGCCGGTTCATTGGCAAATAGCATTTATCTGCCACTCTGCGCAATATATACCGGTTCTGATAATCGTCGAAATAATGATGATTATTGCCAATTTCGAAAAACCTATACGTGCGTAATCTAAATGGCTGATGAACCTGAAAATAGAAACATATTGATCTCATACACACCTCCTAAACTAAATGCTTATAAACATTAATGACAGATGCAGCCGCATTATCCCATTTTAAATCATCAACTTCGTTTCGCCCGTATCTCGAAAACATGCGCGAAAGAGCAGGATAGTTCAATAAACCGTAAATGCTGTCGGCCATTGCATCAACATCCCAGAAGTCAATTTTTAGCGCATGGAGCAATACTTCGGACACACCCGATTGACGGGAAATTACCACAGGCACGCTGCTACGCATGGCTTCGAGCGGCGAAATACCAAACGGCTCCGAAACGCTTGGCATTACATATACATCGCTGTACGAAAACATGCGGTCAACATCATTTCCTTTTAAAAATCCCGTAAAATGAAATTTATGCCCCATCCTGTATTTTGATACCATTCGGACAATGCGCGGCAACATATCGCCCGAACCGGCCATCACAAATCTGACGTTTTCGTCTTTGCTAAATACTTTTCTTGCAGCTTCAACAAAATAGTCAGGACCTTTTTGAAAAGTAATTCTGCCAAGAAAGGTAACAACTTTTTCAGGAAAGGGTTTTTCTATTTTCTCTATGGCCGGAGCCTGAAAAGCATCGGCACCGTTATATACCGTAAATACTTTGTCGGGGTTAATGCCGTAGCGTTCTATAACTATGTTTCTTGTCAAATTGGAAACCGTAATTACCCTATCGGCATTAAGCATACCTTCGCGCTCCAAATCATAAACCCTTTGATTTACGTTTTCGCCGGAACGGTCAAATTCAGTCGCATGAACATGAACAACCAGTGGCTTTCCGCTTACCTTTTTGGCAGCAATTCCTGCCGGATAAGTCAGCCAGTCGTGAGCATGAATAACATCGAATTGATTAGAAGCAGCTATTCCGCTGGCAATAAGAGCATAGCGCGACACCTCAAACATTAAATCTTTTCCGTAAGTGCCGCTGAAAGTATATCGGTGAGAAAAAATACTGTTGTTGTGAAATTCTTCCTTAAGTTTTTTAATATGCGTTCTGGAATATTCTACAGGGCCTACGTATGGGATGATGTCTGATGCCACCGTCATGTATTGAATACGTTTCCAGAACTCGCTGTATTCCGACTTTTCCAGATCCACTTCTATATCCGAAGCATTTAAGAGATTCACCATGCTTGTGTCTTCGTCGCCATAAGCACGGGGTACTACAAAAAGCACATCGGTATTCATCCGGGCAAGCGAACGGGTAAGCCCGAAACAAGCAGTACCCAGACCCCCTGTTATATGCGGAGGAAACTCCCACCCAAACATCAACACTCTCATATTTCGCTGCTGTATTTGTCGATTAACCATTTTATGCGTATAATTTCAGATACGCTCCACGCCTGCGAAATAGTTCCTCCTGCCTTATGTGGCGGATCGCCGCTATATACTTCGCTTATACTGCCCAATCCGTGTTCGAACATTGTGGGCTCCATGTTGTCGTATAAAGGTCTTACATGTTCCAGACCATCTTTGCCGTAGATTTTAAGAAATCCTTCGGCATAATGACTTAAAAGCCATGGCCACACCGTTCCCTGATGATATGCCAAATCGCGTTCTTTTATTGAACCTTCGTAATTTCCGATATATTTTGAATCGATAGGGCTTAATGTACGCAATCCCCTTGGCGTAAGCAATTCGTGATGAATTTTTTCAAGAATAAGTTGTCTGATTTTTTCACTTATCGGGCTGTATGGCAGCGAAGTTGCAAAAACCATATTTGGTCTGATGCTCCAGTCTTTGAAATCGCCATCAACATAGTCGGCAAGATATCCTTTTTCCTTTGACCAGAATGTATCCTTAAAAGAAATTGGGATTTTTTCGGCAACTGCTTTCCAGTTAACAATAAAGTTTTCGTCGTTGCTTTTTTCGGCCAGTTGCATCGAAAACATAATGGCGTTATACCATAAAGCATTTATTTCTACTGCCATGCCTCCGCGCTGGGTAACGGGTTTTCCGTCAACAATTGCGTCCATCCAAGTCAGTGCCTTGCCCGGAGAAATAGCGTAAAGCAGGCCATTTGGCTTCATGTAAATGCCATTAATTTTGCCATTGCGCAATCCGCCAAGAATAATTTTCATGGTAGGACCATAATCTTCCCATACATTTTTTTCGCTTGCGCCGGCCATTATGACGTATTGCTGCAAAGCCCAGAACAACCACAATGGCGCATCTATGGAATTAAAGGCAGCATCTTTGCCCGAACCTACATTTGGAAGCAGGGGACCATTCATATCCATGATAAGCGAATCTACCGCCGATTTAAAAGTAATATCCATTCCCCTTGTAAGGGTGAGACCCGGAAGAGAAATTAAAGTATCGCGACCCCAGCGGCCAAACCATGGATAGCCGGCAATTATTTCCGTGTTTTTGTCTCGGGTAATAATAAACTGGTTTGCCGAATTATTCAGGCAATTCCAGTAGCTGCTGCGGGGAGTACGTTTATTCAGCTCTCTGGTAAAAGTACGTGCCAGATTTTTGGGTTCGGTCTCGCTTGTGCCAACCGAAACAATAAAAGGTGTGCCTTTTACCAGATCAATTTCGAAATATCCTGGTGTAAATAAATCTTCATGTCCGTCGTATCCTCTTTCCAAATCCTTGGGATATTCAAAATTATAATACCAGTCGGGAACATGTACATAACCGGCATCGCGCGAAAACTGAAAATGCAGATAACTGTAACCTCTGTACATTCTGGTTTTAATACCGCCGTTTATAACGGAATACTTACGATCGACAAATTCGTTTGCTTTGCTCAGGTTGTGCCGCTGACGATACGCCATAAAAGGACGTAAACGCAGTTTTGTTGTGCTGTGCGCATCAATTAATGTATAACGTATCAAAATCCGGTCGTCAACACCAAAAAGCATTTCTTTTTTCAACAATACGCCTCCTACCTGATATGTCAGGGCTATGGTTGGTTCGGAATCGAAATCCACCAGATATTTGTGCCCCTTTGGTGACCATGTTCCGGGGTAGCGATGAACTGACAGGTTAAATTCAGTGTCGTGTTGAATTATACTTTCGTCCAGACAAGAGAGTAATACATGCAATTCATTGTCAATGGCAGGTTGTGGACATACCAGTAAGCCATGATACTTTCTGGTATTGCAGCCTATCAGTGTTGTTGATGCATAGGCTCCGGCTCTGTTGGTACGTAATATTTCTTTGTCTAAAACGTATTCCAGATTTACCAACTGCCTTTTGTCGAATTGTATATACCCCATATTAAGCTTTCGTATTTGCTTTTTGTTAATTAGTTTGCAAAATTAATCAATTTCTTTCATAAAATCAAAATATAATTAAGGGTTGGAAACCCTTATTAAAATTAATTATAGTCTGAATAAATACGTGATTAAAATTCTTAATATTTTTTTCGTCCTAGAGCCGGACGAG
>Ga0255341_1004437_pt1 | contig 14755 bp, 10 predicted proteins | sample wastewater_treat_8_FD_192418 | JGI IMG/M metagenome (GOLD analysis project Ga0255341, IMG submission 192418) | Wastewater microbial communities from Lulu Island WWTP, Vancouver, Canada - plant12 | ecosystem: Engineered > WWTP > Wastewater > Unclassified | place: Canada: Vancouver, British...
GGTGGATTGTGTTCACAGGCAAGCTCATAATATTGCCTGTCATTTTCGTTTGCAACTCTGCGAAGTATTCCCTCTGTTGAAAACATCTCAAGATTTCTATAAATTGTAGCAAGATCTATATTGTATTCAATTGACTCATATAAATCAGAAGCGCAAAAAGGCTCATTCCTCTTTAATATTGATTCAAGGACAACCTTTCTCTGCTTTGTAAGTTTTATGCTCCTGCCTTCAAGCAAAGAAGCTACAGTGCACTTTTCCATAGAAACCTTATTGCCCGCCATAACCCCACAAAGGATCATGGCCAAATTTTTTATTCCAGAACTCTTCTGGATCTTCCTTTATTAAGGTCTCATTGATATTTTTTTCTGTAAAGGAAATTTTGACGCTCTGACAATATCCAATCAAAATTTTGTAGGAGTGAATTATTTTCATTGTCATTTCCTTTGCAAGAATTTTATCATGACAATGATCGGGGTGCCATTTTAGCAGCAATTCCCTATATTTCCCATTTATCTCTTCGATAGAAGCTCTCTGCTCAATTTGAAAAAGCTTTGCCGCCTCAAGTATTTCATGCATCACCAAAAGCCTCCTCTTTTAAATACTATACTGGCTTGTGCCAGCATAGTATTAATCATAATATTATTTTTCCCTTGCAAAGGGCCAGGAAACAACTCCACCTTCCATTACATAGACATTTTTCCAGCCATGTCCCTTAAGGATTCTTGCAGCCTCATAACCTCTTAAAGATATTTTACAATAACAAATAATCATTGCATCTTTATCCTGTGGAAGCTCGTTAAGCCTTTTTCTCAAAGCACCAAGGGGAATAAGGCGTTCACCTATGCCAAGCCTCATCTCCTCGTATTCATCAGGGCCACGGGTATCAATTATAAAAGGAGCTTTGCCCTCATCGATTAGCCTTTTCACCTCCATCGCTGTTATACCTTTAAATAAACCTCTAAGTTTATTTTGCATAATATGTGCACCTGCAATAGAATGATCTATGGCAAGAGAAAAAGGAGGTGCATAGGGAAGATCAGCATTTACCATATCATCAATCTTTAAATTACCTTTTATAGCCATGGCCCATATTGCAAGCTGTTTACTCACATCGCCAGGCCCAACGCATTGAACCCCTAATATTTTTCCATCGCTTTTGCGGCTAACAATTTTGCTGATGAGCAATTTACCATTCATAAATCCTGGCTTATCAGGGCTTGCATTTATAACAGTTTCAATATCTTCTTTTTTAAAGCCAGATTCAATCGCTGCCTTTTCAGAAAGGCCAGTTGAGCCTGCAGCAAAATCAAAAACCTTGCATATGCCTGTCTGGATAACTCCGGGAAACTCTGCCTTATTTCCAAGTATAATATTTTCTCCTGCAACTCTTCCATGCAAATTAGCCAGATCTCCATAAGGAGCATGAACCTTTTTGCCTGTGATTAAGTTCAAAGACTCAACACAATCTCCAATTGCATAAATATCAGGATCTGAGGTCTGCATGTATTTATCAACAAGGATAGCTCCTGTCTCTCCAAGGGCAATACCTGCCTCTTTTGCCAAAGCTACATTGGGATTAACCCCCACTGCTACAACAGCAAGCTCACAGGGGAGTTCTGTTCCATTTTGAAGTTTAACACCTGTAAGCTTTCCATTTTCTCCAAGAAATTCACTAACTCCATTTCCCAGAATGATATTTGCGCCTTTGCTGCGAATATGATTTTCCACAACCTTTGCAATTTCCCAATCAAGAAAAGTCAGGATCTGAGGAAGCATCTCAACTATTGTTATTTCAATACCTGCAAGCTGAAGAGCTTCTGCTGCCTCAATACCAATAAGTCCACCACCTACAATAACTGCTTTTTTAACTTTCTTTTCATCACGAATTTTCCTGAGAAAATCAGCATCCTGCATTGACTGCAATGTAGTTATACCCTGAAGCTCAGCCCCTGGTACTGGAACTTTTCTTGGAACACCTCCTGTAGCTATTATAAGCTTATCGTATTTGATTTCCTCTTCTTTACCAGTTTTTAAATCTCTTATTGTAACAGTCTTGCTATTTCTATCAATCTTTACAGCCTCAGTCTCTGTCCTTGCAACTATTCCTTTGGCATTGAGATAGTAGTTTGGATCCCTTATAACCCCTGTGGGAGTGCATATAAGCATATTGCGGTCATTGAAAGTTCCTCCAACATAATAAGGATAACCACATGATGCCATAGAGAGATCTGGCGCCTTTTGTATTATTGTAATCTCTGCATGCTCATCAAGTCTCCTTGCCCTTGCAGCTGCCTTTGGACCTGCTGCAGATCCACCAATAACAACTACCTTTTTTCTTTCTGTCATTTTTTACTCCTTAAAAAATAAATTTATGACTTAAGCCATTCTTTGGCTTCCTCTATCTCAGAAGAGCTAAAAAGTTTAATCCTATCAGAAATACCACTGGACTCTGCACTTTGCATAAGTGACAATTTTGTCAAAACCGATTCAGAAATAAGTGCAATTTTAACACAACCAGCACTCAAAGATTCTTCTTGATTTTTTGCTTTAGCCTCTTTTACATCCGATGGAATAACCTTACACTGACTTGCATCTGAAAAAATTTTCCATCCAGGTTTTGCAAATTTTCTTGCCTTTTCCCAGTCTTTCTGAAAATCAGGAACAACTGACATATCCTTCCAAAAGCCCTTCATTTTCCAATAAATAATATTTTCAGAATCACTATAGTATAACTCATAATATTCATTTACTGCTATTTTTTTCATATGCTTTCCCAATTAACTCTTTTATGGTGTATTACTCCCTTCTTTCAAATTCCAAGAGTCGCCTTATGATTACTCTAACGGGGGCGAGCCCGTCCCCGTTAGTATTACTCCCCTTTTTCAAGTTCCAAGAGTCGCCTGTTAATGTCATCAATGGTTTGGGTCAAAAATTCAACCTGTTGTTTTAGGAACAATTTTTCATCTTCCTTTGAGTATTTATTAAAAGGTGAACTAAAACCAAAACGCCTCCATCCAGGCAACCCTTCTGAATAAAACCAACGCCTGAAACCACCCCCCCTACGGCTAAATCCTCTGCCAAACCTAGATGCATCAAATCTGCCTGCTGAATTGGCATAGCCTGGCATATTATAACCTGCACAATAACCTGCGCCTCTCCCTGTCATAGGTCCTGCACCTGATGGACCAGTTCCATTACCCCATGGCATAGTGTTACCTCCTTACAAAAAGTAAATTTAAATAAAAATGAAAACCATTTTCATATAAATATCAAAAAAAATCATTGCTTTTTACAACTTTGGCAAAAGCCATAAAAAGTCACCGAATGATCTGTAATTACAAAATTATATTTTGCAGATAAAAGTTCCTCAGTCCGAGCAAGGCAATTCATCTCCTCATTAACAAAATCCTTATAGTCTATAATCTTCTTACACTTAAGACAAATCAAGTGATGATGATGCCCCTTTCCTCCAGGATTATTCAAAAGCTCATATCTTGCATGCCCATCACCAAAGTCAAACTTTTGAACCATATTAAGCTGCTCTAAAAGCTCAAGAGTTCTATAAACTGTGGTTAATCCTATATCAGGATTATCCTCATGAGCTCTTATATAAATATCAGTAGCAGACAAATGCTCATCTGTAGACTGCAATACATCTATTACAGCTTCTCTAGCAGCTGTAACCCTTATACTATTTTCATCAAATTTAATCTTCCACCAGGGACCTTTTCCGTGCAAAACAACACCTTTTTGAAAATGATTTTCATTTACAAAATAAAAAAATACCATAAAAAGTCAAGAATTTTGTAAAAAAAATTCTATTCTTAAACTCCTTTTTTGCAAAGTAAAATATGTGCACTGACTCACTAACAAAATAACAATCAAGCTACAATATAGAAATTCAAAAGGTTTCATAACAATAAGTCAGAAAGAAAAGCTATATTTTGTAGACTGTATAAAATTATACTTGCAAATAACTAAGCTTTTTTAATTTTAATTTGAATATTAAATAAATTTCAGAGCAATTAATTTCATAGCCACAAAGATAAAAATTACAGTGAATAGGGTTAAGCCTTATGGCTTTCCATAATAAATACAAAAAAGGGGGATTTATGAGTTTTAAAGCTGAATACAAAAACAAGCTTAAAACTCCCGCAGAAGCAGCAAGGTTAATTAATTCGGGGGACGCAATTGAATTTGCTCAATTCAATGGAAGACCTGTTGCCTTTGAACAGGCTCTTGCTCAGAGACATGAGGAGTTACGTGACGTTGGACTTTTTTTCAGTGTTACACTCCCTCCTCTTCCAGAAACCTGTAAGTATCCAGAGAGTTTTATTTTCCATGACTGGCATTGGAGCAAACTCACACGGATGATTACATGTATTCCCGGAACTCATCCTTACTACAATCCTGTAGTTTACAGGTTTACAACAAACTGGATGAGAAAAATGCCTGAATATGACAGCAATGTAAGATCTTACTACTACAATGATCCTGCCAAAGTCAAAGAAACAAAACATGTCTTTGCCATAAGAACAGGCCCAATGGACGAGCATGGATACTTTAACTTTGGCTTGCACAACTCTTTCCACACCTCTGCAATTGAGGTGGCAGATCTGGTTATACTTGAGATAAACAAGAGCATACCCACTGTTTATGGTGGCGCTGAGGAATCTGTGCATATTTCCCATGTTGATGTGATAATTGAGGATGAGGCAAACACTCCTCTTTTTGAGCCACAGCCCGAGGAGCCAAACGAAGTGGAAAAGAAAATTGCAGCAAACATTCTGCCATATCTCCGCAATGGCGATTGCATTCAATTGGGTATAGGCGGGCTCCCAACAGCTATTGGACGATTAGTTGCAGAGTCTGACCTCAAGGATCTTGGGTGCCATACAGAGATGTTTGTTGATACATATTTAGATATGTATGAGGCTGGAAAGCTTACCAACTCCAAAAAGCCCTTTGACAGACATAGATCTGTCTTTACATTTACAGTGGGAAGCCCAAAATTACATGAATTCATGAAAGAAAATCCTGCTGTTGCTTCCTATCCTGTAAATTATACCAATGATCCTCAAAAAATCAAGGAGATTGATAACTTCATAAGCATTAACAGTGCTATAGAAATAGATCTCTTAAGTCAGGTTAATGCAGAAAGTTCTGTTGCTGGTGGAGTTCCAAAGCAAATTTCTGGAAACGGCGGAATGACTGATTTTGTTTACTTTTCTCAGCTTTCAAAGGGTGGCAAAAGCTTTATATGTATAGAATCTACCTATACAGATAAAAATGGCAATAAAAAATCCCGTATTGTCCCAGGTTTTGAGCCACACACAGTGATTACAATTCCACGGCAACTTGTTGATTATGTAGTTACAGAGTATGGAGTTGTTCAAATGGGCGGAAGACCTGTATGGCAACGGGCTGAACAGTTAATAAATATTGCTCATCCTGATTTTCGTGATGATCTAATTAAAGAAGCGGAAAGAATGAAAATCTGGAGAAGATCTAACAAAAAATAAAATCTACCTGTCTGCCGCATCCTCTGCGGCAGGCATTTAAAATTCCACTTAAAATCACAAAAAACTTGCCCTTTTTTAAATATTTATAAACACTTTCTTAATATTTATACTATATTTATATAAGAGTTACTTTCAAAACTAAAAAAACATATATCGCTTTTTAATTTTTTAAAAAGTTATAACTTTTGTCTTAATATCTTTATAAAAAGGTGAATAAGTTGGAAACAAGTACTCTCACAAGTCTAAGCAGATTTAAAATATCTGATGAACATTTAGTAACTGATGTTGCTGTAAAGGACTCCATTACCAAGGCATACAGAGAGGGAAGAACCTTTGAATTTTCACCAGATAATTTCATAATTGAAAGAATTGCAGCAGGTGATCCCCCTGAACTCTTTAGAGAAAGATTCTTTGAAATAACAAATCAGGTCTTTGAAAAGCGCTCTGAAAATCAGGCTGCCTTAAAAGATAAACTCACAGGGGACACAAGACTTTTTATAAAAATCATAAATGCCATTGTTACTTTCCACAGAGCAGCAGCACAATGCCAGAATAAACTCATACAGTCAAGAAGAATTGTTATAGTTCAGGAGCTTCCAGGTAGGGCAACTATTCACCATATATCAAAAGAAACAACAGTTCTTGCTCATGTGGGTCAGGGTTCTATTGCTAAAGAAATACCTACAATATACCTTGGTCTAAAAATCTTTGAAACATTAAACGACTGGAAAGGGCGTCAGAATCCCGATCTCTTTAAGGCCTTTACATTACTCCTTGATATAGAAGAAAGGGCCATTGAAACAGGATTTAGCCATACTACAATATATCCAGCAGAGACATCTATTCTCTTATCTAAGCTCCTTGATAGTATTATTGAATACACTGGTCGTATTGAAGAAAGATACAGGGAAGACATTCAACTTGTTCCTGCTGCAATATTCACAGAAGAAAAAAGAAACGAAATAATCGAAAAACTAAATGCCAGAATACCCTCTGACATAATGAACTTTGATTATGATAAAAATCTTGAGGCGTTAGTTGAACTGGAAAATTACGCCAGAGCATACAAAAAAAATGGAGACCAAAAATCTCTACGTGAAATTATAAAGATTCTTGTTGCTGCCTCTGGACATGACATACATGAGATCAGAAACAGAGCAAATATGATTCTTGACAGAGTATTCTCCCCAAAAGAATACGATGCTCCTCTGGCAACAAAATTTATAAATGTTCGAATTAACTCTCAATACAGATTTAAATTTCATCTGGCAGATCCTCAAGAGAAAGGATTATATTATCTAAGAGTCTACAAAAATAACCGAGGTGAAAAATTCAACTTCGAAAACAAAATAATTGTTGATGAAATTCCTCTGGAAAAAGATGAAAATGGCTTATTTACAGCCCAATATTTTTTTAGCGAATATGGACACTATGATTACTCTGTAATATTTCGAAAAGAAGATTCCTTTTTATGGATTAATGAAAATGGATCATCGGGCAGAGTAAATGTTTTACCCGATCTCCGCGGTGAGATTATACTGGAGATCTTTGTCGATATTCATGGCCACACCAGAATATACTGGAGAGATAACGATGGCCATCCTGGTCTTGTCTACAACGAACACGGAGAGATTATACGCTTAGGAAACCTTTCTGACATTACTCATCATCTGGAAGATCTGAAATCTCGCTATTTCATTACAGCTGTTTATCTTCTGGGAGTCCAAAAGCGCGGCAACAATAGAGAGGATTGGGCTCCTGAAGCAACATCCCCTTCTCCATTTTCTCCAATGAGCCTTACAGAAATTGAGCCATCCCTTGGTGGAGAAGAGGAACTGAAAAAACTCATAAAAAAAGCACACTCCCTTGATATTAAAGTAATTGTAGATATTGTTCCACACCTAAATCGGAAAAGCGATGAACTGCCTGATGAATATGTCGTCTTAACTTATGATAGCAGTGGCAACCTTGTGCAGAGGGCATCCACTGATGGACGCTATGGCTCATGGAACGATGGAAAACTCCTTAATTACAGAATGTTTGAAATATGGGAATGGCTATCTGACTCAATTGATAAGCTAATAGATAAATTTGACATTGATGGCATAAGATTTGACTCAGCCCATGCTCTTCCTATCATGATGAAGAGAAACAATTACCCCTATGTATACAGCAAAAAACGTTCTGATTATGAAATGCTCTGTGGTAATATCATTGTCAATGATAGAGAATATGGTCACTTTATTACAACATCCTTTTATGATTGCGAATGCCGTGAAAAGATAGCAGTTCCAATTCACTACTTCCTGATGCAAAACATCGAGCGAAAGCTTCACCAGAAAGGAAAAAGCTTTTTTATAAACATTGCTGAGTGTTTCTGGGGACACGAAAAATATCTCACACGAACAGGACTTGTGCCTTATAATTCAGCCCTCTTTAAAATATGTGAAAACATTACCCATGGACTCACTGACGTTCGGGAGATCTATCATATATACGATAACTACTTCCCATCAGTTATGCCAGAGGGGACAGAGCTACTTGGTATACTTGGCAACCATGACGAAAGACGAGCTTTAAATACCTTTGGCCACAGAGGCTTGCGCGCTGCTGTTGCTCTGACTTCATTTATGAACAACATTATAATGGACTACGAAGGTAGCGCTGAAGGTGAAGGCTGGAAGGTTTACCTTGACAACATATATGTCAACTGGAACCAATTTGAATATGCCTCCCATAGAAGTCTTGAAAGATTCTATCACGAGCTATATAAATTTCATAGCACACAAAAAGGTCATGGAGCTCTTGTATGGGCAAATAATACTCAAGTTGCTGCAGCGCTTAAATTTGTAGATGATTTTGTCTGGATTGGCATTTTTAACTTCTCCGAGTCAAATCAGGGAGTTTCAATCCAATTCGATAATCCTACTCTGCCAATAAAAGATGACGATGCCTTTATACTCTCCGATCCACTTTACTCTGCCATTACAGGAACCTATGGATACTTCACAGGCAAGGAACTCAAGGTCTCTCGCATAAATTCCACAGTGAGTTATACAGACAGAATAAAGCTCCTTAAACTGGAAAGGACTTCCATAAAAGAAAAGTACTCTGACTTTTTCTGCGATTCCTTTAATCGACTCTGTTACCTTAGCGATACAGGGAAAATATACTCCAATTTTGCCTTTAGCGAAATTGTAGCAAATTGCAAACCCTATGAAAAATTCTCTCAGTTTATAAAAAATTATCTACTGACAGATAGACTTAAAATAGACCAGATTGAGCTTGGACTCAAAAGAGTTATTTTCTATCTCCATAAACACAAAGAGCTCTCCCTTAATGAAGTCATGGAATGCCTTGACAATATGTCCAGTGACAGTGACTTCTTTAAAACTCTTTCTCAAAAATTGAGATGGCATTATCGCAAAGGAAGCATTGTTTTTATGTCAGCAGAGGCTGAACCCTTTTCAAAAAGCGGAGGACTTGCCAATGTAGTTTATGAATTGCCGAGGGAATTAGTCAAACTTGGCGAGGAGGTTTTTGTAATCACCCCTATGTATCAAAACGGCAATTTTAAAGAAAAAAACAAAATGGAAGAGGCAATTAAAAAATATAACATTACATATACAGGCAAAAATGTAAAATTCAAAATCATGGATGCTGAATATGAGGTTGGAGTTCACTGTGGAATTGTTGATGGAATAAAATACTATCTCCTTGATCACTATGAATTCTTTAATGGCCTTTATTGGGGAATCACAGCAGAAGAGAAGCTAAGAAAAAGAATTGCCTTTGCAAGAGCATGCGCTGAGGTAATACTGACCTTTGACCTCAAACCAAGGTATACAGTTACAAATGATGCCTTTGCTGGTATATTCAATGGTATTATACGTTGTGACTCCTACTATGACAATAATCCAATCTTTAGGGAATGCACCTTTGTTCACATTATACACAATGGTGGGTGGCAATACTTTGACTCCTACTACAGATATGAGAATGGCTTTGATCTATTTAACCTATTCAATCTTCCCTCCTGGAGAGCTGGAGATTTTTGCGATCCAGTCCATGGCGATAAACTGAACTGCATGGCTGCAGGAATACGATTTGCCCGTCAGAGTATTACAGTAAGTCCATCTTATGCAAAGCAGATCGAAATTGCATGCGATGGCCTTGAACATATTCTTTACAATGTTAAAGGAATAAGCAATGCAATTGCCAGAGACTTCCGCCAAAAGATTGAAGAATCTCTTGAGAGATCTGGATTTATAAATAAATTCTACAACAGATTACTGACAATCATTGATGAGGATACAGTTTTAAAAGAAAAAATAAATTCCAGATATCCAGAGATTCTCCACGGAAAAGATTATATAGAGAGAATTGCAGATCCCCTTAGAAGAAAGGTTGTTACAAGAATGCTGCGAAAGCTTTTATTGCAAGTGGAAAGAGGAATAAAAGTTGATCCAGACTTGATACTTGCTGTAATGATTCACAGAATTTCTGAGCAAAAGGGATTTCAGCTTTTACTTGAGGCCTCAGAGGGAATATTTAAAAACTTAGGATTTCAACTCATTGCAGGTGGAGGTATTGCTGCAGGGGACAACAGAGGTGAGGCAATAGCCCATGGACTTTACCTATTGAGTCAATACTATCCAGATAGAGTCTCTGTTTCCTTTGGCTTCCAGGATGTTGCAGTTCCTCTGCTAAGCTGCGATTATTTTCTAATGCCTTCTCTCCATGAGCCAGGTGGCATATCTCAGCTTGAGGCAATGGCAGCAGGCGCTCCTGTTATAGCAAGAGCAACTGGCGGTCTCAGGGACACAATAAAACCAGTGGTTGTTTCTGGAGATAATATTGAGGGATGTGGATTTCTCTTTACAGACTTCACTCCCTGGGCTTTTTATGATGCGATGTCAAGGGCAGCTGAGTTCTTCCATAGGTCAGATGATTATACCTTCTCAAAGATAAGAGAAAATGCTGAAAAATCTGTATATCATTGGGACAAACCAGCTCAAGAATATATTGAAACTCTATATGAACTCACAGAAACAATAAGAATGTAATAATTTATAGACCAGAAGTATAAAAAAAACGGGATATCTCTATCCCGTTTGTTGCAAAAGGTCTTACCTCTGACTGCCTTAATTTCCAAGGAAGACCGTTGGAGTGTAAAATGAAAATTCTTTCGAATTTATATTAATATCGGAATTTCTCATAAAATCTTTAACAATTTTTTAAATTTATAAATATTCAAATGTCCACTCCCAAATTTAAGGCTTTATAATAATGAAGCTCTAAAAAAATGGTATCTATCTATAGTCTACAGTGATGGCTTTGGAGATCCATGCATTGCTGCATCCTACTTAGAAAAATCCATAGAAATTTTTGAAAAACAAAAAAATCCAGTAATAGATGATGCAAAAAAAACATTTCAAAATTTAAAAAATAAATGCTCTATTGAAAAATCAAAAAGGGAAAAAGAAGAACAACTCATTTCTGCAGCAACAGAGGGGAACATATCAGCAGTAAAATCCATAATAAATGAGAAGACCAACATAAATGCAAGAGCCTATAACAAAGGAGAGTCAGCCCTATATAATGCTGCATATACTGGAGACCTTGAGATGGTAAAGTTCCTCATTGCCAGTGGAGCAGATGTTAATATAAAAACATACAGTGGGGTTACACCTCTCATGGCTGCAATTTATAGAGAAAACTTAGACATGGTAAAATACCTTATATCACAAAAAGCCTCGATCAATGCAAAAGATGCCAAAGGCGAAACTCCACTAATGTATGCAGTGAACTCATACTCAGGTAAAATTGCAATTCAAAAGCTTGGAGGCCAATCTCAATCAGGCAAGAGAGATTTAGAGATTATACAATTTCTCATATCAAAAGGTGCAGATGTCAATAGCCGAGATGAGGAAGGAGTCTCTGTTTTGCAAAAAGCCCTTGGTGAGGCAGAAAAAATTCTTAAAACACATGGAGCTAAATAAGCTAATAATAAAAAAAGGAGCAACTCTTGTTGCCCCTTTACCTGAGCGGGAAACGGGATTCGAACCCGCGACGTCAACCTTGGCAAGGTTGCACTCTACCACTGAGTTATTCCCGCATATTATTCCTCTTGTGCGAGCGAAGGGAGTCGAACCCCCACACCTTACGGTACTAGATCCTAAGTCTAGCGTGTCTGCCAGTTCCACCACGCTCGCTCACCAAAGACTCAGTGAGTCTTATATCTAACACTACCCCTTTTTTTGCAAGCAAATTTTAAAATTTTTCTAAAAAATTTTTTTATTCTACAAAAACGGCACAAAAAAGATAAAAAAATTATCTTGACCTGAAGTGCCAATGCTGCTTTCTGTATCCTATAATTTAAAATATAGAGGTTAACATGAAAGTTACAGTTGCAGGGACAGGATATGTTGGTTTATCCATAGCAGTTTTAATTTCTCAGAGACATGAGGTTATTGCACTGGACATTATTCAGGAAAAAGTAGATCTAATAAATAAAAAAATATCTCCAATACATGATGAAGAAATTTCTTATTTTCTTGCAAATAAAAACTTAAACCTAAGAGCCACTACCTCTCCAGAAGAGGCTTATAAAAATGCAGAGGTTATTTTTGTTGCAGGGCCAACTGACTATAATACAGAAACAAATCATTTTGATACATCAGCCATAGAACAAATATTTGATGATATATATAGAATAAACCGAGGTGCAATAGTTTGCATTAAATCCACTGTGCCTGTAGGATACACAGAGCGAATAAAAAAGTCCTATCCAGGGATGAAAATTATATTTTCCCCTGAATTTTTGCGGGAAGGTAAAGCTCTTTACGACAACCTCCATCCATCACGTATCATTGTTGGAGAAAAATCAAAAGAGGCAGAGATAATAGCTCAGCTCCTAAAAGAAGGATCACTGGATGAAAATACCCCTGTGCTTTTTACATCTCCAACAGAGGCAGAGGCCATTAAGCTTTTTGCAAATTCTTATCTTGCACTGCGCGTAGCATACTTTAACGAGCTGGATTCCTATGCAATGCAATATAATCTGGACACAAAGCAAATCATTGAAGGAGTTGGTCTTGACCCGAGAATAGGAATGCATTACAACAACCCATCCTTTGGCTTTGGAGGATATTGCCTGCCCAAGGATACAAAACAGCTTAGAGCCAATTACGAGCATGTTCCGAATAATATCATTCAGGCCATAGTGGACTCCAATAGAACTCGCAAGGATGTTATTGCAGATGCTATCATTGCCAAAAAACCAAAGAGAGTTGGAATCTACAGACTTGTAATGAAAGAAGGCTCAGACAACTTCAGAGCTTCATCCATTCAGGGGGTAATGAAAAGAATTAAGGCAAAGGGAATTGAATGTATCGTATATGAGCCCTCACTTAAAGAAGAACATTTTTTTGGTTCAAAAAGAATTGATTCCCTTGAAGAGTTTAAAAAGCTATCTGATATTATTGTAGCAAACCGCTTTCATCCCGACTTAGAGGATGTGAGGGATAAGGTATTTACAAGGGATATTTTTACCAGAGATTAAAATTTTAATATAATTTAAACAACTCACCAATAGCAAAATCCAGGGGTGCCTTAAAAAGGCTGAGATTAGACCCTTTGAACCTGAACAGGGTAATGCCTGCGAAGGGAGAGATTGGCCTTCTAATTTTAAAGCATCCCCTGATTTTAATATAATTTCAGGGAGAATTTTATGGAACTACAAGAAACAGTTATCACCAGAGCCATAGTGGAGACCTTTATGAAAAAGCTTTCAGACTCCACAGAGCTTGATGTTGCAGTTGTGGGAGGCGGCCCAGCGGGTCTTGTTGCTGCACACAGACTTGCCTTGAGCGGGAAAAAAGTTGCTCTATTTGAAAAAAAACTATCCATTGGTGGAGGCATGTGGGGCGGAGGAATGCTCTTCAATGAAATAGTTGTTCAGGAAGAGGGCAAAGCAATTCTCGATGAATATGGAATAAGAACATCCCTCTATGAGCAAGGATATTACACTGCAGATGCTGTGGAATCAGTTACTACCTTATGTTCTGCCGCATGCAGAGCCGGAGCAAAAATCTTTAACTGCATGACAGTTGAAGATGTCGTTATAAGGGACAACAAGATATGTGGCCTTGTAATAAACTGGACACCTGTTGAAATGGCAGGTCTGCACGTTGATCCACTCACAATATCTGCAAAATTCATAGTTGATGCCACAGGGCATGACACTGAGGTTCTTAAGGTTATATGCAGAAAAAGTGGAGTAAAGCTATTCACAGAAACAGGTTCCATTCTTGGGGAGAGATCAATGTGGGCAGAAAAGGCAGAAAGACTCACCCTCAGTAATACAAAAGAGGTCTTCAACAATGTTTATGTTGCAGGAATGTCTGCAAACGCTACATTTGGCGGACCACGCATGGGACCAATTTTTGGAGGAATGCTTTTATCTGGCAAAAAAGTTGCAGAGATGATTATTGCAGAAAACTAAATATTATTGGGCAGAGCATTCTGCCCAACACATAATCATTTATCATTAAAGACACCTTTACGCTTTTCCATAAAGGATTTAACCGCCTCCTCTTTATCCTCTGTGCCAAAGCAATAAATTGACTGAGCCTGTTCAAACATAAGACTTGCATAGGTATTTCCTTCAGCAGCAACATTGACTCCTATCTTGCCAAACCTCACACCTGAAGGAGGGAAAGAGGCAACTCTTTTGGCCAGTTTTTCTGCAAAGCTATGAAGCTCCTCCTTTTCCACCAGATACTCCACAAGCCCAATTCTGTATGCCTCCTCAGCATCTATCTCCTCACATAATAAGATCATCTTCTTTGCATTTCCAATACCAAGCAACTTTGCAAGCCTTGTTGTTCCAGTCTGATCTGCAGTAAAACCAAAACGAACCTCTGGCATGGAAAACTTTGCATCCCTTGAAGCAATTCTTATATCACAGCTTAAGGCAAGCTCAAGGCCTCCACCATAACAGATTCCGTTGATTGCACAGATAACAGGAATAGGCAACTCCTGAAATCTGGAAAAAGCCCTTTGCAAAAAATTCAGATTATCTTTAATAAAACGACTATTAACATCTTGCAAAAACGTAAGTGCCGCACCTGCCGAAAAATTCTTAACTGAAGACTGAACAACAACAGCTCGGATCTCTTTATTGCGATCTATCTCCTCCTGTTTTTCTGCAAGGACCTTTAACATTTCAA
>Ga0255341_1004440_pt1 | contig 14749 bp, 6 predicted proteins | sample wastewater_treat_8_FD_192418 | JGI IMG/M metagenome (GOLD analysis project Ga0255341, IMG submission 192418) | Wastewater microbial communities from Lulu Island WWTP, Vancouver, Canada - plant12 | ecosystem: Engineered > WWTP > Wastewater > Unclassified | place: Canada: Vancouver, British...
TTATATCTACTTATTAAGTATAATCTGAAAATGATATACGCATGTTTTGAATTTTGTATTAAAAAATGTTGTATATTGGTTGCGTAAATAAGACGTTACAAGCAAGCCTGAGAAAAAAAGACAGCGACATGAAAATTGACAAGACGACATACAAAGAAAAAGAAGAAAATCAAATCGGACTGACTGCCGACCACACCAGCCGACCCGGTAAAGTTTTATTTTTTTCCGACACGCATTTTTTGTTTTTTAAGAGCCGACCCACATTGCACACATTGGCAAGTCGCACGAACCGACACACAGACCAAAACTTGCCAAAGAGTGCAATTTTGCCGACCCACACTTCGAAATTTTGTAGAATAATTATTAATTTGCACTAAAATAAATTTGATATGAATCTAATTGCAAATACTGGTATTCAATTATTTACTGTTCCATTGGAAATAAATTTGAACGATAATTTCAAAATGTATTTTCACGAATGGTTTGATGTAAATGATGAACAACTAAAACTTGAAATTGCACACAATTTTACCGAGGATGAAATCTGGGTAAGTAAAAAGGATATTTATAATCTACTTGGTTTAGGATTGACGGATGGCAAAGTAGGAAGAATTGTAGAAGGCGTATTTAAACCGTATAAATGGGAGGATATTAAAAGCGACTTCATTTCAGAGGGTAATAATCCTATTACACCAATGGAGACTGATAGTGGAGAATCAGACTGTTTTCAGATGACACTTAGCCGTTGCAGATGGGAACAGTTTGAAAATCAATGGTTACCTTTTCCATTTTTTACTTTGGGTAGTAATGGTAAAACTGAATTTGCACCAACAAATTGGTGTCGCTGCAAATTGGTACCAGAATCTTCAAATGGAAATATTAAGAAATACAATATATTACTTGCTTTTGATACACGCACTAAATACGAGAGTGAAGATTTTGAAGAACAAGATTTAATGGAAACACCTGTGTTTGCAAGCAATTATGACAGATCTAAAGATTTTGCGTTGTGCAATAATGAATTCTCTTTAGTTGATTTTTGCTCCAAAGCTCCATACAATTGCGATTGGGTAGATGAATATATTTTAAAATTATTCCATGATGTAAAAAGTGTTGATGAATTAAATATAAAAAAACCAAAGTTGAATTATTTAGCTCAATTTATCTTCGTTATAAAATATATTCAACAATTGAATTTATTGCCAAACATTACATTATTCTCAGACAAAAATGTTGCCTTTGGGGATGTTGATTTAATTGTTGATATGGGGAATTCACGTACTTGTGCTGTATTGTTTGACAATCATGATTTTACAAGAGTAGAACCTTTAGGTTTGCATAATTTGTCTAATCCTATTGAAAATGGGGAAATTAATTTCTACAATAAACCTTTTGATATGCGTCTTGCATTTAGAGATGCTAATTTCGGTGTGGAAACACTAAAAGGTAGTAAACAATTTGTTTTTCCTAGTTTAGTTCGGTTAGGTATTGAAGCAAATGAGCTAATCCATAAAGCAATTAACTTAAACACTGGCGTTGAAAAAATTACAACTTTTTCAAGTCCCAAAAGATATTTATGGGACAATAAACCTCAACAAATGGATTGGGAGTTTCTAAAACTAAAAGGTGAAACAAATAAAAATAATTTAGTACAGATAAAGGGCATATCTGAACAATTAAATTCAGATGGTTCATTAAATACAACAGGAGAAGGGGTTATTGACAAATTTTATTCTCGGAAAGCATTAATGACTTTTTCATTCCTCGAAATATTGGCACAAGCAAAAATGCAAATTAATAGTTATGAATTTAGACATAAGTGGGGTGAGGAAAACAAACCTCGTCGCATTGGACGAATTATTGTAACTTGCCCTACAGCAATGTCAAGAATTGAGCAAATTGCATTGCGAAAATGTGCAGAAGATTCAGCCATTATTTTAGAACGATTTTACGCAGGAACATCGTCAATAGAAGTTGACGAAAAAGATTTACGCAACAGCATACAAGTTGTACCTTCCTTTAAAAGTTTATCGAATGACGATGAAAGAAAAGAGTGGATATATGACGAAGCAACTTGTTCTCAGTTTGTGTTTTTATATGCAGAACTCACTCAGCGTTATAAAAATAATTGCAAGGAATATTTTGATTTTTATGGTAAAGTGAGACCAGATTTGGTTAATTATAATAAAAAATCAATAACTATTGGAAGTGTTGATATTGGAGCAGGGACAACTGATATAATGATTGCTGCATATAAATACGATGATTCAGGACAATGCACTTTAACTCCATCCCCATTATTTTGGGAAAGCTTTTATATAGCTGGTGATGATTTGCTAAAAAATTTAATACGCAGACTTGTAATTGAGGGTGAACATGCAGTTATCCCCAATCAATTGAGAAAATCAAATCAAACAGATATTGCAAAATTAATCCTTGACTATTTTGGCAAAGACAATGCTCGTCAATCTGTTACTGATCGTCAAATAAGAAGTGAATTTAATTTACAAGTATCAATTCCAGTAGTTACTCATTACCTCGAATTATTAAGAGATAATAAAGTGGAAAAAGCGACTTTGAATTTTAATGATATATTTTCTGATAACAGGCCAACAGAACGTGTTATGGAACACTTCTCAAAGCATTTTGGGTTTTCAATAACAGATTTGCAATGGCATTACAATAAAGAAACTATTTCAAAAATTGTGGAAAGCACTTTCGATACTTTAGTAGGTAAAATTTCCACAGTACTTTCGTATTACGGATGTGATATTGTATTGTTAACAGGAAGACCGACCTCACTGAAACCGTTATCTGATTTATTCTTTAAATATTATGCTGTTTCACCTAATAGATTGATAACACTGAATAATTATAGAATTGGGACATGGTATCCCTTTCATGATGGCAAAGGTTATTTTAACGATTCAAAATCCATTGTTGCTATTGGTGCAATGATTGGTAATTACGCTGCGACAAGAGGTAGTTTAAACGGATTCTCTTTAGATTTAAGTGAGTTGATAAAAGAAATGAAGCCCACTACGGAATATTTTGCAAAGTCAGAAAATGACAGTTCATTTATTACACCTGAAATTAACAACGCAATTATTGAAGTATCTCAACTACCTCTGCGTTTTTGGACACGCCAGTTAGATTCAATAAAGTATCCTACAAGACCATTCTATCTTTTAGATTTTAATGAAGACAAAATCAAAGAGAAAATCAAAGACAAATTAAGTCTAAACTCCGCTGATAAAAAGCAGATAAATGATGCTACAGTTAGCGAAATTGAAAAATTACGCATTTTAAGTCCTTTTAAAGTTAGGATTGTTCGTGAAAGCTACAACGAAGATAAGGAAAGTTTGAAGATTGAGTCAGTTGAAGACCGTAATCAAAATGAATTACCAGTATCATATTTTTCATTGCAAGTTCAGAGTATGAGTGAATGTGAAAATTATTGGATGGATTCAGGAGAGTTTAGCAACATTAGTATTAATCAGATTTAACGCAATTAATAATGGAAAAAAATATAAACACACAACTCAATATAATTGAGAAAGCCATTAAATGGGTTAAGGAAACCGATTCAATGAAAGGAGCTAAAGGCGAAAACGCTTATCGAAATTTGGTTAATTATAGACGTAAATTAAATAAGAAAAAATTTGCTTTAGAGGGTAATCCAGCTGCGGCAATGTATGGCGAAAGTCAAGCAGGTAAGTCTTATCTTGTCAGTGCTTTACTTTCTGTAGCTGGCAAGTCGTTCAAAGTACTTGATGGTAAAGAGAATGAATTTGATTTTAAAACTCAAATTAATCCTCGCGGTAATGAAATGGAATCAACGTCAGTTGCGACTAGATTTTCAACAAAATATAAATGGATTAATAAAGAATATCCAATTATTGCAAAATTATTGTCACCAACTGATATAATATTAGTAATATGTGAAGCTTATTATAATAATTTGAAAGTTAATAAGCCATTGAGTTTTGATAATCTAAAAGAGAAAATTTTGTCATTTGAATTACTATACTCTGACAAAAAACAATGCCAAGAAAGTATAACAGAAGACAATATTTTAGATATTGAAGAATATTTTAATGACAATTTTTCAAAATTAGTTTTTAATAATCTTAAAGATGCAGGTTTTTTTGAGAAGATTTCTTTAATAGTATCTAAAGTGTCTTCAGAGAATTGGAAAGATGTTTTTTCTTTACTGTGGAATTTTAATCCTCAATTAACAAAGCTTTTTGATGATTTGATAATTCAATATAAACAAATAGATTTTACTGATACTGTGTATCTTCCAATGGATGCAGTCTTAAGAGATAAAGGAACTTTACTAGATGTTAGTCGTTTGGATGAAATTTATGATTCCTTTAAAGGGCAAGAAACTAACTATTCAGAAAAGACAACAATTTTTTATCATGATAATAGTGGAAGTGAGAAAATTTTGACATTTTCCAAGCCGTTTTTGTGTGCATTGAGTGCAGAAATAATTTTTGTTTTACCAGACGAGCTTATTAATAAAAAACCTTTTTTAGCTCATACAGATTTACTTGATTTTCCAGGAACACGTCGTTTTGAATCTACAAACGAAGAATCTATCAGTGATAAGTCTTTAACAGTATTATTACGAAGGGGTAGGGTTGATTATTTGTTTAATAAATACTCTAGCTATGAACGTATTAATGCTTTGCTTTTTTGTCAAAACCATAAGCAGTCAAGTCAAAGTGTAATGCCTGAAAAGTTAAATAGGTGGATTGGAAATATGATAGGTGTCACGCCAGAAGAGAGAGAAAATTTTCAAATTCCTGTTTCTCCATTATTTATTATTTCTACTTGGTTTAATAAAGATATGGAATTTGATTATAATAATGATAAATCAGGAGAGCTACAATCCTTTAATGAAAGATGGTATCAACGTTTTATTAAAACACTTAGTGGTGAAATTATAAAAACAAGTGATTACGAGTGGTTTAATAATTGGACCGTTTCAAATAGGTTTTTCCAAAATATTTATTTACTTAGAGATTTTGATAAATCATCAGAAACGAATAGCCAAATATTTAGAGGATTTAATGAAAATAGTACTGAATTAGAAGAAATTAAACCTGAAACATATCCCAATTTTCGAGTTGATTTACGAAAATCATTTATAAATTTTGACTTTGTAAAAAAACATTTTGAAAATCCTGAAAATTCCTGGGATAGAGCTGCAAGCATAAATGAGGATGGAACTCAGTTGATTATTGATAAACTTAATATAGCAGCAAGTAACATTAATGCTGCACGCTATGAAAAATCAGTTAGAGAACTAAATGTAATTCTTTTCAGTATAATATCTCTATTAAAAGAATATTATAATAGCCCGGATAAGGCTGAAAGTTTATTAAAGGCAATTAAAACAGCCGGAAATGTTCAAGCAAATTTAGCAATTGCCTTTGGTCGCGATCCATATTTCTTTGGAACTATGATGAGGGAACTAATGATGAATAATAGCGATGTTTACAATCTTTATCTGAATAAAATCCGCGACATAGAGCGAAGAGATGTTGTGAATATGGATAAGTATATTGGAATTCGATTGCAAGTATCTGAATTAGACCCTAATGCTTCTTTTGAAACAAATTTGGAATATCTTAGAAAACATTTTGAACAAAGAACAATTCAAGAATGTCAGGACTTTTTTGAAAAAGATAAGGACATTGATTTAAATGAATTGTTTTATGGTAACAAGGTTCGTGTAAAAAGTTTTTCGCAAGTATTGGCTAAAGAATTGGAAACTTTTTGGTTCGATGATTATATTTTTAGAAACCAAACATTTCTTTCGGAAATTCTTTCAAAAGAGGGCTTTCAAGACATTCAAGATATGTTACGTCGCTTATACGAAAAATTAGATATCACAGAAATTATTGCTGAAAAAATTCGTAGATACGTTGATGGTTATCGCAATATCGAAGATGTTTATGAAATGATTGCTGATATTAGTGCCGAGATGATAAATAAATTCATCAATACTGTTGGATTAGAGTATTATAATGAATCTAATTATAATGATTTAAAGAAAGCCAGCGAAAATATAAACGGATTATCTTGGGAACATAATGAGCTCCAATTTGAGAAAAATACTAAAAGCGAGGTGGCTGAATTAATTACCCAAATGGAAAATTTACCCGAGTTGCTAAATCAAAATCCTTTGCCAAAAGAAAAACTTAAATTTTTACCCAATTATCGCAATTACATAATGTGGTACGATTTACTTAAAGCAGGTTTTGTAACAGCTAGTGGTGTGCCAAATTATGATCCTATTGCGAACGAAAAATTGGGTGCGATTATTAAAGAGTTTGAAATTATTGAATATTAGCTATTATGCCAAGAGTAAAAGGTAAAGAGCAGCTGTGCAGTTGCGAACAAAAACATTTTAAGTCAATACAAGGTTTTGGTGAACATACCTTATTTGAACGCTATACTGATATTGAAAATGTTGTAAATAAAAAAGTTGACAAAAAATATCATCATTTTTTAGCACAACCTGTAATAGAGGGCGATACGATAACATGGTTTTCAAAACCATACAATGAAACCCCAAGCCGATTTACAGAATTACAAGGTGAAGAGCTAACAAAATATGATATAATAAAAAAGAATACCATTGCTCATTATCAAAAAAACATTGAGATTCTAAAAAATGAAGGACAAAACAGCGAAGCTGAAACTCTTGAAAATTCTATAAAATTCATTAATGATGATTTTGTATATTGCTATGATGGTATCGTAGTTTTGGGCATTTGGGGTATGCAGTTAAGAGAAAATATCAGAGAATCAATAGGAACTATTAGTAAGAACTTATTTAAAGAAAAAAAGAAATCCATAATTGTATCACCTGATATTGATGAACCTTCACAACCCGAAATTGAAACGCCAGAGAAACCAATTGAAAATCCTTTCACAATTCGATTTAATGCTGGTGATAACGGTAATCTTTCAGGAAATACAGAATTGCAAAAGCATTCTGGCGAAATAATTTCCGAAAGTGAAGTACCCAAAGTTGAACCAAAAGCGGGTTATGAATTTACTGGGTGGGACAAAAATCCAAATGATTATGGTGTTACCGGTGAAACAATCTTTACAGCACAATATAGTCCGATAGTGCCACCAATTACTCGACTGCCTTGGTATAAGCGTTTTTGGAATTGGTTGAGAAATTTATTTTTAGGCAAAGGTTGTCTTAAATGGCTGCTTTGGTTGTTATTATTGTTGCTTTTGATTTTGCTATTGATATGGTTATTAAGAGGTTGCGACAGTGAAAGAGTTCGACCGATACCAAGTCCGATAGATGACAAACCATGGATACATGACGACCCAAGGGTGGGTGATGGTGGTGGCATTTATGATCCGGGTAATCCTTATGAAAAAGTACCTACTCCACCAGATTACAGAGATGTGTTGCCACCTAATCAAGGTGAAATGCCCCCTATTGATACTACAAAAATAATACGAGAACCCGGCAAACCTGTTATAATAAGTAATCGGCTAAATGTACTAATGGAAAATGAAGACAAATCTATCATGGATTTGGCTAAGGAATTTAAAGCAAAATATCCTGATGACAAGTATAAAGTTGTGTATTATGATGATGTTGTGAAGCGTATGCAAATAGAAGTGCCACCGGAAGAAAGGTTGAAACTTAAGACTGAAATTCCTGAAAAATTTGCACCTGATTACGAACTTTTTATTTTTGATGAATCATTATTTGAAGGTGGTTACACTCCAAATGATCCTGCATTTTCATCCACAGATAAATCTTGGTATCTGAAATCTATAAATGCACCCAATGCTTGGGACATTACAAAAGGCTCTGCAAATCTTACAATAGCCATTGTTGACAATGGTTTTAGTTTGAAACATCCTGAACTGCAAAGTAAAGTTGTAATGCCTTATAATGTATGGCTGCATTCAAAGGAAATATTTGCTCAAAACATTGACCACGGAACTCATGTCGCTGGTACAGCATTGGCATTGATGGACAATAAAAAAGGATTGTGTGGCATAGCTCCAAATTGTGCTTTTATGCCTATTCAAGTTGCGAATAAGCAAGGACTAATGACAACCACATCAATTTTAGATGGTATTTTGTACGCTTTATATCAAGGTGCTGATGTAATAAATGTTTCTCTTGGAATGCAATTTACAGGAACACTTCCTGAAAGCGAACAACGTAATTTACAAAACAATCACTTTAAAGAAGAAGAACGACTTTGGAATAAAGTAATGGAGATTTCAGATAAGCACAAAACAATTATAGTGGTTGCGGCAGGGAATGAAAATATGCTTGCAGGTGTTAACCCAATGAGCAGACCAAAGAATTTTATTGTCGTTTCTGCGGTAGATAAAAGTAATCGGGAATATCATAAGGCAGGTTTTAGTAATTACGGAGACTATTCAACTGTTTCTGCACCTGGCGTTTCTATTTACAGTACCGTAGGGAATAGCGATTATCAGGTTATGGATGGTACAAGTATGGCAGCCCCCATTGTTACAGGAACTATTGCTCTTATGAAAAGCTTGAATGATAGTTTAACAGCCGAACAAATTGTTTGTATATTACAAGGAACTGGGAAGCCAGCAGAAGGGAAAGTTGGAAATTTAATTCAAATAGACAAAGCTTTACTAAAAGTACAATCGGGTGAATTTACAGATTGTGATAGCCGTCCGGAAACGCCTTCAACAGGTGATGTACAAATTTTATTAAGTTGGGATAATTATAATGATTTGGATTTGGTTTGTACAGACCCAAACAATGAAACTGTATGGTTTAAAAATAAAAGCATTGCAAGTGGTGGAAAGTTAGAAATAGATATGAATGTGAATTACCCTGATAGTAAAACACCTATTGAAAACATATACTGGCCTACTGGTGGGGCACCAAACGGCACTTACAATGTCTATTTGGTTTATTACAAAAAACACATAGAAATAAATGAAACACCATATAAAATAACGGTAAAATATGGTGATAAAACAGAAGTGTTTACAGGAAAAATCAAACGGGAAGATAACTCTATCCCAATTTGTACTTTTACCCTTGGCGATGCAAATAATTCTCCACCTCCATCTGGCAGAAGCAAAGATGAGTTGTTGCGTGAACGTGAAAAATTGCAAAAGCAATTGGATCAAATTGACCGTGAATTGAGAGAAATTAGAAACAATGTGAATTTTAAAAAATAAATTTTAAGTATATGAGTCAATCAAAATTTTCATTAGCAGATTTGCTAACAGTATTGGGAACATTGGGCTTTGGTTTCTTTTGCTTCCTTAGTGTAAATTTTTTAACATTAGGTGATACAACCCTAAGTATAATATGGGCAGTAATAATTTCTTTAATATTAGGTGGTTTAGCCTTTGGAGTTAAGCTTGTAAAACGCACAAGTCGTAATTTCAAAACCTTTATAATTTGGGAATGGGTTTTAATTTTCTTGTTCGTAGTTGTTGCATTCTTTGCAATATTTCCGTTTTCACATTACTTTGTTGTAACTGCACAAAAGGAGAATATTCAGAATAAGGTAGTTTCGAATATCAATCAAGCAGAAGGTTTATTTATCGCTTATGAAAGTTACGCCAACAACCGCTTAAATATTTATAAAAGTCGCTTAAATAGTATTGTGGCAGCAAAGAGAGTAAATCCCGAAGAGTATAAAAACTTTGGTTTTGTTGAAGATACAGATGACAACACACAAGTTGAAAACAAAATGTTCTCATTGAAGGCGCAGTTATATCCGACGAATTACGCACAGATGAAACAGATTGATTCAGCTTGGTTGTCTGATGCAAAAGACAAAGTATCAAGTTGGTCACCTATTGGTATTGTACAAGTGGTAAATACGCTAAAAATTGAAATATCCTCATGGAATGAACAACTTAAATCATATTCTTCATTTCGTGCAAAGGGCGAAACAGCAACTGATTTTGATTTTCAGTTATCTTTTGATGATGTTTCAGGAATATTCAATATGAAAACGATCCCAAATACCTTAGCATTAATTATTGGGATTGCGTTATATTTACTAATGTTCCTCTCGTATTTTATAACTAAAAGGCACCCACGGTATCCTGGCTTGAAGGTAATTTTTAGGATGGGTAGTCATAAAGAAAACGAACTATAATACAAAAGAAAAATATAATGGTTAGAGAAACAATTTTGGAAAATGTTGCTCATTTAACTGCAGAGCAACTTTTTGAAGCAATTAAAAATGGTAATGTAACTCTTGATGAGTTAAAGAAAACGGGTAATTTAGATGTTACAAAGCGAAATAAAATTATTTCATTGCAACAGCAATTGGATTCAATAGATAATGAAGATTGGGAGCGTGCACGATACGGCAATGAGCTTGCTCTCTCTGATTATATTACAAAGCATCCGGCGGGAAAACATGTAACTGAAGCTAAACAAAAAATTGACTTCTTAGAGCGGCAAAGAGCAAATGCTAATGCACAAAAACAAACAATTTTGAATAATATACAGCGAAATCCAAACTCATACTCCCCTGCACAAATTATTGAATTTTTACAAAACGGAATTTGTGAATCAGATTTGTTGAATTGCAATATTCCTCAAGCAGCGATAGATAATTTGCATAATATAGTTACCCCAAGCCTTGAGCTCGGGCAGACTCCTACTACAATCCCATCTGGTTTTACAGAAGTATATTTTTGGGGTGTACCTGGTTCAGGAAAAACTTGCGCACTCGGAGCAGTTCTGCAAATGGCTCAACAAAAAGGGTATTTGAATATTGCTACTGGTCCTGGTTATCGTTATGCACATCAGTTAATGAATATCTTTAGCGATGACGGTATTGCCAATGACTATTTACCTGGGCCTACTCCGGTAGAAAATACTCAATATTTGCCATTTACACTTAAACGACCAAATGAAAAAGGTACTCGTTCTGTTTCGCTTATTGAACTTAGTGGCGAGATATTCAGATGTTTTTTTGATAAAAATGCTGGACAGCCTTTACAGTCGCAATCTCACGTTGATACATTTGAATCACTAAATTCATTTTTAAATAATAACAATCGTAAAATTCATTTTTTCTTTGTTGATTATAATAGAGAGAATAAACCTGATAGGTATGGGCTTACTCAAAGTGATTATTTGTCTGCCGCATCTACCTATTTTAAAAACAATAAGATTTTTGGGAAATCAACAGATGCAATTTTTGTTGTTCTAACTAAAAGTGATTTACTAAGAGATGAGACAGGTAATTGTATCACTTATGAAAAACGAGTAGAATATGCAAAAAAATACCTAAATGAAAATAACTACAAGTCGTTCATTAATACTCTTAAAGATATTTGCAAGAAAGAAAGTATCAATGCTGGTGTTTTAACAGTGGAACCCTTTTCTTTGGGAAAGGTATATTTTCAACAAATTTGCGATTTTGATGGAAGCTCAGCGTCAGCCATTGTTGAGATACTAATGGATAGAGTACCAGCAAGTAGAACTAGTATTTTGGATGTATTTAATAAGTGAGAAACATGAAGCTATTTGTTCAAGCAAGAAAAGATGGGTATAATGTTTTATATCCAAAACCAACACCAACCGAATTTTTTCAGTTTGCAGGGGATATACGGCCTGATAGTAAAGACCCCAATTTACTTGGTAAATTTATTTATACGATATCATTTGCAAATGGAGGATGTATTTTTACAAAACATGTAATTATTCAAGACGTTCAAAGACAGGGATTAGGTAATATTGGTTTTTCTATCTTTATTTCAAATATCAAGAAGTTATCTGGTAATGATGTAATAAAATTGTTAGATGAGCTTTTAAATACATATTGTAAAAATTATTGTCCTGATTATTATCTTGAAAATAAAACAGAAGATTGGGCGATTTTTGAAGCAATTAAAAATCAGTATAAATTATATGATTTATCTAATGATGATACTGAAAATTATCAACGAGGTACTGCTGATGCTGCATTTGTCTATTACATAGATAAAACAGAACTATGCAAATTCTTTGATAATCCTTATCAGGAGGAATATAGCAAGTACAAGCAAGTTTTTTTCGTAGAAAAAAATCTTGAAGGCAAATCGGATAATCCACTGAATGCAATACCTCACGACCCAAGTGCAAATTTGACAGGGAAAATTGATTTAGAAAATCCTAAGTATAAATTGATTTACAATCAGCAAGCAAGAGGAGGTGTTAAAATAGAAGTTAAAGTAAATGGTAGTTTACGATATAGTAAAAGTAAGATTAAGAGAAAAGAAGATTTACAAATAATCTGGTCTAAGCAGTTTTGCGAAACAAAGGTAAAAAGCGGAAAGTGTTATGAAATAGGTTCAGATTTTCTCGAGATTAACGATATTGAAAAGACAATTACCGTTAAAGAAATAGAAATACAACCAATTACTTACACTTTATTAATTCAAACAAAAGACCGCTTTTCTACCCCAATAACTGATGCTGAAATAACACTTAAAATTAACAATTACTTACCTGAACGCAAGGCAATTAATAATTCAATTAAGATTACAGCAGAGGAACTACAAAACAAATGTTTTATAATTGCAAAAAAAGATAACCTCATTTCGCCTCAGCGTGAAATAAAACTTGAAGATACAAAAGGGAGTATTTCACTTATCTTATCCGAGCATAAAAAAGTTAGCTTTTATGTAAAAGACGAAAATGGGTTAGTCAATAATTATAATATACAAATTTCTAATAAAGAAGTTCAACCCAAAGAAGGCAATGTTGTATTTATTGGAGATGAAATAGAAGAAACATGGCAAATTTCTGTTTCACATAGAGATTATGAAACGGAACGTTTTAATTATTGTCCAGCAAATGATGATAATCCTAAATATGTAATTTTAAAAAAGAAAACTTTTAGCGGTCAAGGACAATCGCCTAATAGAAAAAAGTACTATATAAAGATTGATGAAAAAAAGGGAAAAAGAAGTTATAAAGGTTCTTCTATAAATGAGTTTGAATATAAATACCCTCAATTTAAGTGTGATTCAAAGTATGGTTATAAGTTTGACAGATGGGAGTGCTTCGAAAATAAGCCCTATGACAATTATGATGGATATTATGAAGCAATTTTCAAAGGTTTATGGTATCGTAAAGTTCCGAAGTTAGCTTGGATATTTGGTATTATTGCAATTGTTGCGTCAACCGTTTTTCTTTTAGTTAATTCAGATGGCTCTGATAGCAATTCAATTATTGTGAATGCTGAAATAAACAATAAAGTAAATTCTTATATTGAAGGTATTGAATTAAATCTCGACACTCTGAAAGAATACAAAAGAAAATATTGTGATAGTACTTCTATTATTCAAAGTGATGTGAAAGAAAAAAGTTTTTGGCAAAAAATATGGATATTTGGGTCAGATGACAATAGTAATTCTACAAATGAATCATCTGTAATTCCAAACTTTTGCTCAAAAATTGATAATGCAATTGCTATCCGTACTGCTATTAATCTTGGTAAAATTGACGAACTCAAAGGTCAAATGTTTTCAGAATCACAACAAGATTTCAAGAATTCAATTGATAGTATTGAAGATAAATATAAAAAGCAAATTGGTGATATATTGCTTGCAGACACTGTCAGTCGGATGGATTTGAATCAGGTAGCCAATTTAATATTAAAAACACAAAAAGATTTAAGAGAGAAAGAAGCATTAATACAAAAAGAAATCGAACTAGAAAAAATTAGGAATCAAGATAAGCAGAACGAGCAAAAAATCAAGGATCAACAAAAAAACAATACCCAAAATCAACAAAATTCCCAAACTCAAAATCAACAATCAAATAGTAATTCTCTTGAAAACGAGTTTTGGGATTTGGTTCATAGTGGTAATGCTCAAAAGGAATCTTACTCAAATCTCTTAGAAAAACACAAAAATAAAGGAGGTGATATAATTGCATTTTTAAATAAGATTTGCAAGAATTCAGCTTCATTTAAAAAATTCAAAGATATTCCTGAGATAGATCGGAAATCAGCAAAAAAATTAACCGAAATTGACAAAAACTAATAAATATGAAAGCAGTAAAAATAATTTTAGCAATTGTCGTTGTAGCCATAATTGGCTTTTTTGTAACAAAGTGGTTAATAAATATTGACCCTCCAAAAGATATTGATTTACCCAAGAATCAATATACTGAAAGGATTGAAAGCGAAATTGACTCATTGAAAAAAATGCCTGAGAATAAATTCTGTAAAGAGTATTATTTAAAAGTGCAGGCTACTATAGCTGAGGACTATAGAAATGGGTCATTGGGTTTAACTTCTTATAAAGATGGTAGTATCTGGAAAGAGAAAAAAGATGATAATCTCAATAATCAATGGAAAGAGATTTTGTCAAAAGATCTGTACTCTGCATACGCTCCTAAGTTTGTAGAACAAGCTATGTATGTATTTAGTCGTTCCGAATGGAAAAACGATGATCTAAAATTTATTCGTAATGAAGTGAAAAATCTTAAAAGTTCAGCATATTTAGGGAGTACGGGCTTAGTAACTTCGTTTGATGAAATTAATGCCATTTTAGCCAAATACGATGAAATAAATAACTTTATAAATGCTTGCAAAGGATATACATATTCTAATTACGATTTGGAAAGCACATTTCCTGATGTAAGTGAAAAAATACAAAAATCAAAAGCATACATTACAAACAATCTCGATAATAGTTATGTAAATAACTGCACCCGCTTAAAAGAAGGATTACAAGC
>Ga0255341_1004443_pt1 | contig 14746 bp, 12 predicted proteins | sample wastewater_treat_8_FD_192418 | JGI IMG/M metagenome (GOLD analysis project Ga0255341, IMG submission 192418) | Wastewater microbial communities from Lulu Island WWTP, Vancouver, Canada - plant12 | ecosystem: Engineered > WWTP > Wastewater > Unclassified | place: Canada: Vancouver, British...
AATGATATTCGTTCGCGTCAGTCATCCGTGCAGGGCCCCGTATAGCTGAGGTGCTCAAGCGCCACAAAGCCGGACAGGCCGGAGGGGAGGATGATCTCAGCGCTGTAGCCGCAGTCATAGTCCTGGGCAATTACCGCTTCACCCGGCATGGCTGTGCCCACTGTTTCGCCTGTCAGACTGAAATCCAGCCACACATCCACAGGGCCGCCGGTGATGGAGTCGGCCTTGATGACAGCCTGATAGGGCTCTCCTTCGGGAAAGCTGTTTTCATCCGGTATTTCCTCAAGCAGTGAAAGACGGACAAAGCCGCCGAACAGTTCGGCGCTTGAACCGATCACCTTGCCGACATCCTGGGTGTAGAGCTCCACCGTCGTGATCTCGCCGTCCGCAAGCTCCCCGATGACCTTGCCGGACAGCATGGCGTTGTCGTATACCAACAAACGCCCCTCCCCCGAGGCAACCCTCGCGTGCATGAAACCGCCAGCGGGAAGAGGCACAGACCCGGAGACCATGGGCTGCAGGAGAAGTCTTACCGGCTTTATCAGCAGGCCTGTGTTCATGAGCACGCCTGACGCCCGGCTGAGCATGAGGCAGAGCAGCAGGGCTACACATGTGATGATCTGTCCTGGCTTCATGGCGGACACCCCCTTGCTTAACGCTTGAGCTTCACTTCGTTCCCGCCCTCCTTGGGCAGGATGAGCAGGGAGCTGCCGCTTTGCGGCTCCAGGCCGATGTGGGTTTCGAACACGTAGATGCCCTTGGCCGGGGTTTCCGAGATCCTTTCCGCAACCTCGTTGTCAGGCGAGAAGCGGTAGATCCTGCCCTTGTCCGCGATGTTGGTGAAATAGACACAGTCCGCGTCCGCGTTGAGCGCGCCCGCCTTGAGCCCCTCCACGAGCTGGGGCGATGTGCCGTCAAGCTCCGCGCGGAAGAGCTGGTTTGTAGCGTCCGCATAGAACAAGGCCGGCTGGCCCTGATACAGCGCCGTGGTATACGCGACGACCCTGCCGGGGCTCAGCGGCTGCGCCAGCTCTCCGTCCAGGGGCATGCGGTAGAGGCGGCCGTCATTCTTGCCGGTGAAATAAGCGTAGCCGTTATACGGGAACGCGCTGGCCGCCTCGATCTCCCGCCCGCCTGCGTAAGCCCGCATGGTGGTGACTTTGCCGTTTGAAAGGGCTGCCCGCCTCAGGATCCCGTCCTGGATATACAGCACGATCTCATTGGTCACCGAGAGGTTGCTGATTCTTTTCTTCAGCGTCACCAGGGTGTCGCGGCCCTTCTGATTGATGGAGTCCTGCACAATCCGGGTAACATACTGTTTTTGAGTTTTGGTTACATGGGTTATCGGAGTGGGCCTTTGTACCGATTCCAGATAGCGGTGAAAGTAGTACAGATCATTCCCCAGGGTATCCAGGCAGTCGTATTCCACCGCGCCGTACGCCCTGCCTGCGTTGCTGAAGGGAGGGGTGGACTGCATCAGGTAGCCTTTGCTGTCGACAAAAAACAGGAATCCCTTTCCCAAGGCCGCCTGCCCGCCGTTGGGCGCGTTGGCAACGCCCGTCAGGTCATCATAGCCCGCGCCGCCGATGATCCGCATATCGGTGCCGCCTGTGTCAAGCAAACCCTCCTCAAAAGGCTTGACGGTCAGGTAGAAGATGCCGGTGGTGTTCGCCGGGTAGGCCGTGTCCGCAGCCTTCACCACGAAGGAGTAGCTGCCCGCTTTCTGCGGCGTGCCGTAGATCAGCCCATCCTTGTCCATGGTGAGCCCCTTGGGAAAGCTGTGGGCCGTATAGTCGCCCGGCTCGAAGGAAAAGGTGATGGGATTGGTGCCGCTGGCTTTGATTCTGGTGGAATAGTATACGCCCTGAATGGCGTCGGGCAGATTTTTGCTGGATGTAAACTCCGGCGCCACATAAGAAAGGCCGGTCAGGGGGAGTAAAATCAAGACAGCGAACAGAATCAGTACGAACTTTTTCATGAAACATCCTCCTCTTGGTAGTATTCCTTTGAGCCGTAGAGCGCTCTATCCAAACGCCCCGTGATGCGGCGCCCCTGGAGACCTCCCGGCAGGCGCCGAGGGAAGCTTGCGAGGCAGTCACGGAACGGAATGGCAAACTCAAATCCGCTGCCGGGAGCCTGGGATGGGAACCCCGGGGAACAGATTCACTCAGGCTGCGCCCGGCTTTCCAAGAAAAGGGTCATCAGCTCTCCCCTGGAGGCGACGCCCGCCTTGCGGTAGGCGTTCAGGGCATGGAATTTGACCGTGTTCTGGGAGATGTGCAATTCCACGGCGCACTGCTTGTAGGTCATGCCCCTGAGCAGGCATTCCACCACCTCTTCCTCCCGGATGGTCAGGCCAAAAGCCAGGACGAGCCGCTTGAATCTTTCCTGCGGGGTCTCCAGCGCCGGCGCCTTGAGAAACAGCTGCCGGGACATCAGGGGCGTCAGCAGGGCAAACAGCACAAACAGGCCGATGGTCACCAGGGTGCCCGCAAGCTGCATAGCCTGGGGCGCCAGCCTGGCGACCGTGCCAGGGATGATGTGCAGCAGCAGGGAGGCATTGAACACGGCGATCAGCACCCGCTTGAACAGCCTCATATTCGAGAACTTGCCCAGCACACACCCCAGCAGGTAATAGGAGGCGATGAAGCCCATATGAGAAAAGCCTTCCGTCATGCTGGCGGCCAGGTTCTCACGATTTCCTGGCAGCAGCAGGCGCAGGACAAAGGCAAGGGTCATTCCGGCGAAGAACATGTTGCACATGTGCCAGATGTTGAACTTCGTGGTCACATAGATGGTCAGGCAGAGCGCAAACGCCGCCAGCCCGGAAAGGCCGCTGACGAGCTGCAGGGAGGAAACGGGCAGATAGCTGTAGAAAAACACAATCGCCCGGTGGGCGAAAAAGAAGAACAAAACGGGCGCGAGCTGTTGACCATAGCCATGGATGGCTTTGTTTTCCAAATGGGCAAAATCCCCGTTCTGATACGACATCAGGCACCGGGCGCTCACCAGCACCTGCAGGGCCACAAAGACCATGCCGCTTTTGCCCTCCAGCGGAACCAGGCTGCTGAACACCTGGAACAGCAGACAAAACAGGGAGGTGACGGCGATGCCCGCCAGGCGCTCGGCATCCCGCAGCGCGCTTGAAAAGCCGAAGAGCTGAAAACCTGAGCAGCCGCCCAGCAGGAAGGAAAAAATAATCCCTGTCCAGGTGGCCAGGGAGCTGATGGGCATCATCATCCACAGTATAAAGGCGCCTGCCATCAACGCCGCCGCCCACCGGGCATACCGGGCCAGGGAGCCAATGCTGGCAAAAGCGAACAGCAGCCCGATGCCCAGGGAGAAGGCGATGCCCATCAAAAAAACGCTGTCCAGCCCAAACAGTGGGCAGGCGTCCGCGATCAGGCTGTTCTTCATGCCGGGGAAAATGGGCGCCAGGGAGAAGATCAGCATATACTTTATCCGTTCGGGCCGGAGTTCCTGCCGGAAAGAAGAAAAGCTTTTCACCAGTAAGCCTTGTTGTTTGCCGGGTTCCTGGAAGGAGTGCGCTGGATGACCGGGCATATGGACTTCCTCCCCTGGAGTCGCGTATCAAAGGATTCGATTCTATATTTTCAATATATCACAGGATTCAATTTTGGCAAGACCCTTGCCTCCCCGGAAGGATGGGGAAAGTTTTTGCCTGTGCTGTCAAACTATCCGAAAAGGCAGGGGCAATTCCCGGCGTTTCAGGCTTAATGCCCGAACTCGATCAGCTGCAGGGAGCCGTCCCTGCCGCTGATCGCCACGGCAAAACACCTTGTGTCGCCTTGCTCATCCACAAAGGAGATGCCGTTGCTGGGCAGATCGCCGAAGAAATCCAGGTAGGCCACCAGGGGCCGCTCCGGCGTCAGGACATCCTGGCAATAAACCTCTTCTGTCCGGAAGACGGGTCTGCCGTCACTGTCCGCATCCATTAGGGCAATCGCCAGCAGCCTGAAGTCCTTCACGGGGCTGGACGCGGCGAACAAAACACCCGCCTGGGCTTCCTCCGACGCCCTGTATTCATCATAGCCGGCCGGCAGGCCCCCTGCCCAGCGCGCCTGTACCGGTACCTCCTTCAGTTCTTTTTACCATCATACTGTCTATCGAAAAACTTCATTGATAGCTTGCTGACTCTTATCAAGATTGATTCGGACATCGTTGTACATTCTAGAACATACGCCTGTGTATAGCGCGTCAATAATTGTCATTTGCGAAATACGAGAACTCATAGCACCACTACGAATATAGATTGCCTCAGTAGATAGTGTATACAGTCGAACATCTGCTTGTTTATTCAGACTGTTATCTCCATAGGATGTAATTGTGATAATACCGCAGCCGGTATCCCGAATCAGTTTCATTAGACTAATCATATCATTGGTCTCGCCGGAATAGGAAATCAATACCGCTACATCCCCGCGTTGCAAGCTGATTGCTGCCAATAATTGCATATGAAAGTCAGCATTTGCCATGCCAAGTTTTCCCATGCGTAGAAATTTGTTATGCGCATCCAATGCCACAAGACCCGACGTGCCGATTCCATAAAAATCTATTCTATTTGCGCTACACATCATATCTACGGCGCGTGTAATCTGTTCCTCTTCCTGCATCGTCATTGTATTTTCAATTGCCTGAATACTGCTTAGACAAGTATTGCGAAATACACTGACAGGCGAATCACCTGGACGAATATTTCGATATGGTGTCTCGTTATTAATCAACGCCAAGTCAGCCGCCAATATCCGACATAATTCCTTGAATCCATAATAACCCAATGTTTTACACAGACGTACCACGGAAGAAATGGAGGTATTGCAACTTTTTGCAATGTCACCCAAACTCATTTTCAAGACCTTTTCAGGATGCTCTAGGATGAATGACGCAACTCGTTTGCCACTAGGCGATAAATCCTTGAACCTCGCTGTTATATCCAAATAGCATTTCCCATAATTGTACATCGAAATATTTTGCCTCCACTTGTTTGCTGATACATGAGTATCTATTAGACCTCACTTCTCTTAGATAAATAATATCATAACATATCGTAGATGCATGTCAATCAAATACACGGTATATGTATAATATGCACGTACTTATAGAGCGGATATCGAAGATATTGAACAGCCTCTGGAATGCTTTGAAAATTAAAAAGGTTTTCAATTCACATAAACGTTTCTGAACCTATCTAAACACCGATTGTTCGGAAACTGTACTAAGCAACAAGTAAACAGACTACGAACACAAAGATGACAACTTTTGCCATAATTTTAATTTCTATATTGACAATTAATTTCATTTATGAGATATTATACGCGAGCAGACAACCAGGACACTTAGGACACTCGAAAACTACAAGGGAGATAATACGATGAGCTTTATGTTCCACCCATTTCCGTATGTGGACCCAGACGCAATAAACCCTGTAGAACTCCCATCGGACTTTGTTAACCAGATTAGCGAAGGCGTAATTGCAACAGCCGGACGATTGGTTGGGCTGATAGAGAAAGGCGCTATGAGAATCGGCATTGATGGTTTTCCCGGCGCACCTTTTGATATATTGATTAATTGCATGCTACAGAAAGTGTCTGGACGTTCGCTAAAATTTATAGATGCTTCCTCATTACTCAAATCCCCCGAAGAAATCTCCGCGATTCTCAAGCCCTATCTTCCAGAGAACCGGGGAGCAGATCCAGTACTGCTCTATGGTGTACGCTATTTGGATGGATATACGGGGCTCCATGATGCGAATCTTGTAAACACACTAAAGTGTAAAATTGAAACGAGTTCTATTCCTATAATCGTCTATGGTCGTGGTGCTCTGTGTGAGGAGCTTGTGACTATATATGATGCGCGCGTATGGATGGACATTACACCCCGATCAGCGGTACTAAAATATAAGCAGGGCTATTTCAGGAACCTGGGGGCCAACGAACCGTTAAGCTATGCGCTTGGTATGCGTCGAAACTATTATGTAGACTTTGAAATCGCCATAGATTTGCGTTGGAAGCTGATCAAGGAAAAGAAGCTTGACTACTATATCAGTGCAGACAATCCGGAGAACATGTGGATAATTCCCTATTCCTCTTTGTTAGATTTGTTTTGCGAACTAAATTCTAGGCCATTTCGCTGTCGCCCAGTATATTTAGAAGGTGTGTGGGGTGGATTTTTCATGCATCGTTTGCGCCATTTGCCCAAGAATATGCGCAACTGCGCTTGGATATTTGATTTGATTCCCATGGAAGTTTCAATTGTCGCTCGCTGGCGGAATATGGAATTAGAAGCACCTTTTTTCACTTTTGTGCAAGTCATGGGCGAAAGTTTGTTAGGAAGACACGCGTTTGAAAAATTTGGCGGATATTTCCCGGTTCGTTTCAATTATGATGATACCTACCACTCTTCTGGTAACATGTCGATTCAATGCCACCCTGATGCAGAATACGTGATGAAGAAGCACGGCGAGTTAGGAAGACAGGATGAAAGCTATTATATCTGCGTCGCATCACAGGGTGCAAAAACATTTCTTGGATTTCAGGAGGAAGATAGCTGCAAACAGTTTTTTCGTGAAGCCCGTCGTGTGGAGCACACAGGTGAAAAAATTGATTATCAACGCTACATTCATTCTCTGACCTCTGTTCCCGGCATGCAGGTTTTGATTCCTGCCGGTACGGTACATGCTTCGGGCAGAAATCAAGTTATCTTGGAAATTGGCAGTCTCACCATGGGTAGTTATACATACAAGCTCTATGACTATCAGCGCATTGATCCTCAAACTGGAAAGTCAAGACCGATTCACCTAAAGATGGGAGGTGATGTTATTCGTGGTGAGCGAACCGCAAATTGGGTTCAAGAAAACTTAGTAAATCATGGTGGTGTCATCCGTGAGGGTGAAGGCTACTTAGAAAAAATCGTAGGTGAACATGAACTACTATATTTCTCCTTACGAAACTTGATCTTTGAGAAAGAAATCAAAGACAACACAGACGGAGCATTCCACGTATTAGCGCTTGTGGACGGTGAATGCGTATGTGTGGAAAGCATTGCTGATCCAACCAAACGATTTACCATGAATTTCTTGGAAATTATTGTAGTACCCGCATCATTAGGTGGATATCGTCTCATTAACAAAGGTGTAGGCACGGTTACTGTGCATAAAACACTGTTAAAGAAAGAATAATATAACATGAACGGAGGTTGTATCATGAACACTATGCTTCTATTCTTTAGCGATGAGGGTGTGCATGCGCGGAGTGCTGTTATACCAACTCTGAGCTGGGTCGCTGAACAAGCGGGTGTAGATTTTGAGAATTATATCTGCACAACGCCTGCTAGCCACGGCGGTGAAATGCTTCCATTGAATGGCAACATGCACATACAACTATTTCTATATTTGGCTAATTTCTATGATAAAATCGTATATTGCGCATTGACTTCCCTTCCGGGTTATCAATTTCGACGCGAGGTTTTGGCCTTTGGCGGCGACGTAATCTGTTGTTACAATGAGGGTGATCTTGCTGGCTTTTATAAAGATGTGTTCGCATATTTCGAGCTGGATATCCCCGATCGTGCGGTAATCCTTCCCAATGATACTGAAATGTCTCTGGCGCCATTTTGTTATCCGGATGTGCTATTTAGTCGTGCTCTGGGCGTCACACAGAAGGAATGGAACGCTAAGAAGTATCAGACACTGGGCGTTTGTGAGGTCGGGGCACTGTACTGCATGCCAGATGTTGGAGATTTACCCTGTACTATAATCGATACGCTTCGAGGGAATGATACGTATGGCACTGTAACTGAACGCATCGCCAAGCGTTGGATTAATCATTGCAAGGGCGTGGGTTTCAGCAACCCAAGCGGTCTTACCCGCTGGACAGCCATGTACTGCCGCGAAAAAATTTTGTGTATGTATGAATCCATTGAATGGAAGGCTTTTATCCCTACCGTTGTCGAGTATTCCCGCCATACTGGCAACGACGTCATAATCGGAAACCAGATGGTAGTTCCAATGACGGACGATGTATGTACGGAACTCTCTAAATTTGGAATGGTTATGAATTTGATCGGTGTAAATCCTCGGTTGGGTTTTACGCTACAATCCAAACATCCGCTGCCCATTGATTGGTTGGTGGATGCGAAAGCACCCTGGGAAGATGAATATTCCGATGAGTTCCTACTTCAGAAAATCAAAGAGCGTGCTATTCCCGTGTGTTTCTTGTTTTATGCTGCTGATTTGGGTCACTTACCCGTATTGCCACGCTTGATCGACTTAATGGGCATTGAGGGTATGCGCGCAGGCATTGCGTTCCCATCTGTGTGGTACAAATACGCACCGGAGTTGCTGGAGCAGCTGTATATTCCAAGGAAGCTGGGAGGAGTTTTCCCACAATTGGAGCCTATGATTTCCAGCGGTGGCATCTCAGTTGTTACCGAAAGCAAGGACTTCATCTCGCCGGAGTTGCTTATTGATATTTTGAAACGTGCTCAAAAGGAAATTGCCGACAATGTAGGTCAGCGCATGATACCTATCGGCTATTATCCTTTCCAAGATTGTGATCCTTACTACAAATACGGAACAGGCAAACCACAGTTTGAGGCTATTGAGAGGGCCGGCTTTGATTATTGTATAACCTATGTGGACATGAACAAGCCTGCGCGCATCGTTGACCAGGTTGGCGATATGATGGTAATCAATCAGCAGACGCGCAAATGGTTCCCTGGCAGTTCAGCCGCGCAGAACCAATCTCTCGGTTTCCTAATCGAGTGGGAGGAAAAAACGCCTGTTGATGCCAATGATTGGATTGTAATGTGCTATGACACACCATTTTTTGGCGTTAGTCCCACGTACATGGGATGGATGGAGAGCGCAAAGTCCGGAATGTTTGAAAGCACACGCAAGTTTGGAATGCAAGGCATTATGGAAGCCATGCAGTACGTACGCAACGGTGGTGGTCAATCCGGCAGACTATTTATGCTCAAGCCACACGAATTGGTACGATACGCGCGACTCCTGAGAAAGGCTGGATTTAAATAATGAACAGCCTGATCGCAGTGATGGATATGGGTGGTTCTTTTCTAAAGGGCTGCCTGTTTGACCAGCATGTCATGCCGATGACAGAATATGTAACCACAAGCATAAATTCGAAGAGAGACAAGGAGAATATCCTCACCACAATCGGAGGGCTGCTGAAACGATTGTGCGATGGGCGAAAAGTTACGGCAATATCCATATCCACTCCAGGACCGTTTGACTATCGACGAGGGGAGGCGAAAATGAAAGTGAAGTACGGCAGCATATATGCCGTACCTCTTCGCCCGGTGCTTCGAAAAAGCGTAGGGGTTAATAATGACACCCCAGTTGTATTTCTCTCGGACGCCAATGCGTTTTTATTAGGTGAATATTTTACTGGTGCTGCCATGGGATATGAAACCTTTGCAGCAATCACATTGGGTACCGGACTTGGCTATTCGGTAATGCAGGGGGGGCGCGTACTTACCAATGAAAATGGACGTCCATATGATGTGCCTGCCATGGACAATTATGGTGATGATACGCTTGATAATATATGCTCTGGCAGGGGACTGTCCCTGTGCTACGCACGGATTACTGGTGAAAACAAAAGCGCCAAACAAATGGCGAAAGAAAAGGATACAGTATCCCTACGATTATTCGACGAAATGGGGACAATTCTGGGGGAACATTTACGACCGCGCCTTAAACGGCATAGAGTAGCGCTTCTGGTCGTGGGTGGCCAGGTTAGTCATGCTTTGCCGCTGTTTGAAAAATCGCTTTCTGCGTCGTTACCCGGCGTGAAAGTGGTCGCTGCCCACCAGCCAGCCACTGCGGCTTTGTATGGTGCCGCAGCCTATGGATTGGGGCGTGTAAAACCGTGGAAGGTGTATACTGATGAGTAAAATCGTAAAGAAGAAATACCATTTGCATGAGCAAGTACCATTGTTTTTGTTGTTGCTTCCGGCCATCGTACATGTATGTATTTTTGGATACGGTCCGATCTATGGATTGCAGATCGCGTTTAAGAATTTCAGGGCAACGAAGGGAATATGGGGAAGCGCATGGGTAGGGCTAAAGCATTTCCAGAGATTCTTGACGTATCCAAACTTCTTGCCAATGGTGCACAATACAATAACGATCACACTGTATTCGCTTGCACTGTTTCCAATTCCAATTTTCTGTGCACTGATCGTAAATGAAATCCGCAACAATCGTTTAAAAAAAGCGGTCCAAACTATCACATATGCGCCACATTTTATATCCACCGTGGTGTTGTGCTCAATGGTGATTCTGTTTCTAAACAGGTCAAACGGACTAATCAACAACATCATCGAAGCGTTAGGCGGGACACGCGTAGATTTTATGGGAACAGCGAGCATGTTTCCTCATATCTACGTGCTCTCTGGTGTATGGCAGCACACAGGCTGGAATATGATCGTATATCTGGCAGCGCTATCCAGTGTATCGATGGACTGTGTGGAAGCTGCAAAAATCGATGGTGCAAACCGCATGCAGGTAATCTGGCATGTTAACCTTCCACACATCCTACCAACTATTGTCATCCTGTTTGTCTTGAGGTCTGGCAGCCTTCTCAGCGTGGGGCATGAAAAGGTTCTGCTTTTACAAAACCCGTTGAACCTGGAAACCTCCACCGTGATTTCATCATATGTATATGAAATTGGTCTTGTGAGCGCTCAGTTTAGTTATTCTGCAGCAATTGGTCTGTTCAACACGGTTGTAAACCTTTTTATGATGATCATAGTAAACTATATCTCCCGCAGACTGTCACAAATCAGCTTGTGGTAAAGGGAAGTGAGGATATGAAACAGTCGTTATCCGATAAGTGTTTTGATGTTTTTGTTAGGGTTTTTGCCATATTTATCACAATAACGGCGCTATATCCTATGTACTTTATTCTGATAGCTTCCTTCTCTGAGCCCTACGCTGTGGCATCGGGAAAGGTCTTCCTTTTCCCACATGGGTTTACGTTGGATGCGTACAAATATATGCTGCGCAACTCCTCTATCTGGCGCGGGTATTTTAATTCGATTTACGTTACTTTTTTGGGTACGTTATACAATTTAATGCTCTGTATTCCCGCTGCCTATTCGCTCAGCAAAAATAAGTTGTTTGCAAAAAAATCTGTCACTTGGTTCTTCTTGATTATTATGTATTTCAGCGGAGGAATGATTCCAGGATATCTGTTGGTGAAAAGTCTGAACCTTCTAAACAAGCCTTATACGATGATTTTCCTCAATGGAATCAGCGTATACAACATGATTGTGACCCGTTCATTTTTCCAAAACTCTATTCCTGAGGAGATCTTCGAAGCCGCATATATTGACGGCTCAGGAGAAATGGGGGTGTTTTTCAAGATTGCCTTACCATTGTCGAAACCGATAATCGCAGTAATGGCATTGTTTTTTGCTCTGTCGCGATGGAATGATTACTTTACTGCAATGATACACCTGTCTAACTCCAAGTATTTTACACTGCAACTGGTGTTGCGCAATATACTGATCACTGCGTCGGAAGCGATTTTGGACACTTCACATATGTCTCCGGATGAGTTCGAAGCAGCCAAGTACACCGCTTACATGGCTGAAGCCATGAAATATGCACTGATAGTTATCTCCAGTGCGCCGTTGCTCGTCGCCTATCCATTGGTGCAAAAGCACTTTGTCAAGGGGGTAATGATCGGGACGGTCAAAGGGTGAGGAGGTGAAAAAACACTGTCCGTCGACTACTGATCAAGCAATAAAAACAACAAAATGAAACAGGAGGTCTGTCCGAATGAAGAAGTTATTGTTACTGACATGTGTGTTGATGATTCTTTGCTCTGTCGCACTGGCGGAAATCCCAGAAACTATCAATTTGGATGGCTACAAACCTATCACAAACAAAAAAACAACTGTTTCAATAGTGTTTAAGGACGGTGCGCTCAATACGACGACCCAGGAAGAAAAATGGTTTTGGCAATATGCGGACAAGTATCTGAATATCGACTTTGCAACAGAAGGCATCATAGATGCCTCATCAGAACGTCTCACGCTTATGTTTGCCTCGGACGAGCTTCCCGATGTGTTGTGGGGATTCAAATTCTCCCCCAACCAACTCACACTGTACGGACAGGTTGAACGACAACTCATGGCGTTGGAGGACTATATAACGCCGGAGCTGACGCCGGCACTGTACGCATTAAAAGAAGAAATCCCTGAGGTATTCGCTGCTGCTACAGCGCCAGATGGTCATCTCTACACCATTCCCAACATGACTTACATTGATACTTTGTATTCTACCGTATGCATGATTCGTCAAGATTGGCTGTCAGAAGTAAATATGGAATCACCTACGACGTTGGACCAGTTCGTGGAGATGCTCTATGCTTTCAAGGACGCAGCCATCGCGGGTGAAAAAACTGTCCCCATGGGTGGTAATCAGACGCAGATGCTTTTGCATGCGTTAGGATTTGATGGCGGTGGAAATGGCCTGGAGCCGGCACTCTTAAAAGGCGAGTGCGTCATTCCCGCTGGAAACAAACTGTTCTTAGAGTACCTAAAGCTGATGAATCAATTCTATACCGATGGAATTATTCACCAAGACTACTATACCAGAACCGATGTCCAAAACAAGGCGCTCCTGGAGGAAGGCTGTGTTGGAGTTTATTCCAGTTTCCCACCAGATTTTAAGAACTGGTGGTGTATGCAACCGCTGACCAGCCAATGGAGCGAAACGCCCGTGTGGACTGGCCCCGACTATTACCAAATTGGTAATTTCGTCATGTCTTCCAAGTGTGAATCCCCTGAAACGATTATGCGATTTGTGGATTACATGTACACCGATGAAGGCGCAATTTACAGTTCCTTTGGACCGCCTATGAATGCCGATGAGGACATTCTTATGGGCGTGGGCGGATACTATATTGCTGATGACGATAACAGAAGCTTCTGTTATGTTGACTACGATGATGCCGAGAATCACGGGGGTTACGAAGGACATTATGACTATCGCGTCAAGAAGATCATCTGTTTCACAATGGACTGTGTAATGGACCGCCGCAGTATTGAGGCGAAGCGCCAAAGCGTGGGTGGCTATGAGGCGACCGGTGCTGAGTTCAACATGGAGCAGCAGGATCGCTATTGTCGCAAATCGAATCTGGAAGTCGTGGCACCTTACTACACCAGCGGCTATCCCTCCATCGTGTGGATGAGCGAGGAGGATTCACTGGCAATTATGGATCTAAAGGTTGTCATAAGAAATTACGTAACACAGCAGGTGGCTAAATTCATTACTGGTGCGCGCCCTCTGGACGAGTTCGATAATTATCTCCAGGAACTAGACAAACTGGGTTTCCAGGAGTATCAGCAGTATTATGTAGACGCATATGCTGTATATTCCGGAAACATGTAATCCAACACTCTACACGGGCTGTCGAGCCACGATGGCCCGTTTAACTAAAATAATATGTAGGTTAGTAAAGCATATTAGACAGTGTGTGCTTTTGGGAACTCAACCAGTAAGAGGAAGCCAAGCAGTCTCATCAGGAGCCGATTGCTCCGGATGTGGCTATAACAAAAGCCTTACCCTACCTTACAAGGACTCTTGCGTCGATCGGCTGCAAGAGTCCTTGTTTCTGATTTCCATTTACATTTTATGTCCATTACCAATATAAAAGAAGTATCGCTCCCGTTTTCACGCAGGGCAGGCGCGTATTGTGAGAAGGGGGTCAGCGCGATCTTCCGCACCCGGCTTTCCAGCGCTGCCTCCAGCTGCCAGAACTGCTCCTCCGGGATGGCCAGCTCCTCGGACTCCGCAGGGTCCATGCTGCCTGTCCGGTTGTGATACAGCACTATTTCTTCCGGAGTACCGGGTTTCTCCTGGGTGAAATACAGATCCTCGCAGACCAGGCGCCGAACAGGCTGAACATGGCGCCGCCGGACCCCTGGTAGAAGAAGGCTCCCCCGCCCATCGTGTAATGCCGGCTCCTGGCCCAGCCCTCAAAGGTGAGCGCCGGGACCCCGTCCGCGCAGGCGTATAGCGCGAAGATCTCGCTGCCATAGGCAAGCTGGCCGTCCCGCCTCGTGATCGCGCCGATCAGCAACTCCGGCACGCTGTCCCCGCTCATGTCCTCCAGGGCATAGCCCACGCTGTCCAGGGCGCTGCCCGTATCCCCGGGGCAGGTCCTGGCTTCCCAGACCCCGATCTCGCCCTCTCCGCTGCCGTCGGCGCTGTCATCGGTGAGCAGTGCGTAATACCTGTCCAGCACCTCCTGATAAGCCCGGTCGCACCGGGAATCAGCGCCTTCGGCCATACCGGAAACGGCGGCCAGTGTGAGCAAAACGGCCAGAACCCATCCTGTCAATCGCTTTAAAATATTCATCTCGCACCTCAACATTTCATGGATACTGCCAATGCTCGGTATGCTCAAACGCACAGGCGTCCACCCGCTGCAACAGACAGAACTTTTTCTGAACATTCAGCCTGCTTCTTGCGGCGGGGTCTGCTGAGGGACGCGCCGGTAGAGGAGGATGCCCGCATAAGTCCCTAAAACGTTGTGCAAAATATCGTCTGCCTCAAAAAAACCAAGTCTGAACAGCAGCTGGCATATCTCAATGAACAAAGACAGAAGCAAGCCGAGCAGCAGCACCCATGCCGTGCGCGGACGCTTGCCCGCAGCACACAGCAGAAACCCGAAAGGGATGAACAAAACGGTAT
>Ga0255341_1004445_pt1 | contig 14743 bp, 13 predicted proteins | sample wastewater_treat_8_FD_192418 | JGI IMG/M metagenome (GOLD analysis project Ga0255341, IMG submission 192418) | Wastewater microbial communities from Lulu Island WWTP, Vancouver, Canada - plant12 | ecosystem: Engineered > WWTP > Wastewater > Unclassified | place: Canada: Vancouver, British...
TAAACGGCGGCCGTAACTATAACGGTCCTAAGGTAGCGAAATTCCTTGTCGGGTAAGTTCCGACCCGCACGAATGGTGTAACGATTCTGGGCACTGTCTCAACGCGAGACTCGGTGAAATTTATATACCGGTAAAGAAGCCGGTTACTCACAGTTAGACGGAAAGACCCCGTGAACCTTCACCGTAACTTACTATTGGGATTTTATTTATCATGTGTAGAATAGGTGGGAGACTATGAAGTATGGGCGTTAGCTTGTATGGAGTCGGCCAGTGAAATACCACCCTTGGTGAATGGAATTTCTAACACATGCCATGAAGCTGGTGTGTGGACAGTGGTAGGCAGGCGGTTTGACTGGGGCGGTCGCCTCCTAAAGAGTAACGGAGGTGCGCGAAGGTCTCCTCGCGCTGGTTGGAAATCAGCGTATGAGTGTAAAGGCACAAGGAGGCTTAACTGCGAGACTGACAGGTCGAGCAGGTACGAAAGTAGGTCTTAGTGATCTGGCGGTAGCGAGTGGAAGCGCCGTCACTTAACGGATAAAAGGTACTCCGGGGATAACAGGCTGATCTTCCCCAAGAGTTCACATCGACGGGAAGGTTTGGCACCTCGATGTCGGCTCATCGCATCCTGGGGCTGGAGCAGGTCCCAAGGGTTTGGCTGTTCGCCAATTAAAGCGGTACGTGAGCTGGGTTCAGAACGTCGCGAGACAGTTCGGTCCCTATCTGCTGTGAGCGTTGGATGATTGAGAGGGTCTGCATTTAGTACGAGAGGACCGATGTGGACGAACCTCTGGTGTATCTGTTATCCTGCCAAGGGTAAGTGCAGAGTAGCTACGTTCGGAATGGATAACCGCTGAAAGCATCTAAGTGGGAAGCCATCCTCAAGATAAATCATCCCAGAGGGTTTAACCCTCCTAAAGACTCCTGAGAGACTATCAGGTTGATAGGTTGCAGGTCTAAGCATAGTAATGTGTTCAGCCGAGCAATACTAATAAGTCGTGAGGCTTGACCATATTATCGTTTCTGTTTATCTTTTAATTACACAAAAATATTACTTCCTTTTATCTTGTTATCACCTTTTACAGGTGAAAATATGATAAAGTCAGATGTTATAAGTAACATTATAGCGGCTGTCTTTATTTCAAGCATTGTTAATAATGCCTGGTGGCCATAGTGGAGAGGTCATACCCGTTCCCATCCCGAACACGGAAGTCAAGCTCTCTTACGTCGATGATACTGCTAACGCGGGAAAGTAGAAAGCTGCCAGGCTTTTTTTTGTCCAGAGGGTTTTTCCCTCTGGACAAAAATATAGTCTAAAGTTTTCTATCACGAGTTTTCTCAAGCCCTTTCAAAGTCCTCGCTTTCCCTCTCAAAAACTCGGTAAGTAAACGGAACGTTTACGACAGATGCCAGGCTTTTAGTCTAAAGTTTTCTATCACGAGTTTTCTCACGCCCTTTCTAAGCCCTCACTTTCCCTCTCAAAAACTCGGTAAGTAAACGGAACGTTTACGACAGATGCTAGGCTTTCAGTCTAAAGTTTTCTATTACGAGTTTTCTCAAGCTCCTTCAAAGTCCTCGCTTTCCCTCTCAAAAACTCGGTAAGTAAACGGAACGTCTACGCCAGATGCCAGGCTTTTGAGTCTAAAGTTTTCTATCGCGAGTTTTCTCAAGCCACTTCAAAGTCCTCGCTTTCCCTCTCAAAAACTCGGTAAGTAAGTATCCGTCAAATAAACTACCCGTCATCTTGAAATAAGTTCCAAGGAAGTAGTTTGTTCCAGTCCTCTTCGGTATTTGCGTGGGCTGCTTTTTCAAAGACAATTCGTAAATAGTCATGCAGGTTTACTTTGCAGTGTTTTGCTGTTTCGACTAGCGTATATACTTTCGCTGATGTTTCGGCACCTGTTGGGCTACCGGAAAAAAGCCAATTTTTTCTGCCGACAACAAAGGGGCGAATCGCATTTTCGCTTATGTTATTATCAGGTGTTAAATCTTTGTGTTCCAAATAGGCAATCAATTTTTCCCATTGACCGAGTGTATAAAAAATTGCTTTACCCATGAGTCCTTGCGGTGCTGTATGAAGTGCTTTTTTATCAAGCCAAGACTTAAAGCCTGAAAGAATAGGCTCTGTCTCTTTTTTTCGCTGTAATAAAAACTCATTCGCATCCGTGTATTTTATGCGAAGGTGATCTTCAACATCGTAGAGTTTTTTTATCCACTTAATTCCTTCCATCGGGCTTGCAGGATTTTTCATCCCTTTACTGGCTTCAAAAAACTTTCGCCTCGCATGAGCAAAACAACCAACGTGCTTTATATCAGGATATTCTTTCATCGCCGTTTCATAGGCTTGATATCCATCTGTCTGAAGGTAGCCCGAAAAATTTTCAAGGAAGCTATGAATATGGGAGGCAGCTCGAGTCGGTTTGTATTCATACCAGAATACTTTTTTCCCTTCACTGCCACCAGTGCAAAGCCACATGTATGATTTTTGCGTATCAGAGCGACCAGCTTCATTCATAACTTGAACCGTCGTCTCATCCATATTTAGAACGCTTCCATTTTTCATTTGCTTTTTTAAAAGTACAAACAAGGGCTCAAGAGCATGCATTGCTTTTATTTGCCAGTTGCACATGTCCTGTCTGCTGATATGTACGCCGATTCTTTCAAATCGTTTTTCCTGTCGATAGTATGGCAGGTGATCTACAAATTTATTAACCAATATAAACGATAAGAGTCCAGGTGTTGCAATACTTTTCGGAAGAATTGTTTTTTCAACTGGTGCAATTTTTACCGCAGGACTCTCTTCGTCGGCAGTTCCCTCACAAGAAGGGCAGGCATATTTTGGGCGCACATGTTTTTCAACCCACATCTGCTCGGGGATAACATTGAGCTTTTCACTACTCTCTTCTCCGATACATTTAAGAGCACAACCACAGGCACAAGTCTTTTCTTCTTCACTAATATCGTGCATTATGATTTGTCTTGGAAGTGATTCGTCAATTGCTTTTCGTCCCGTCTTTTTTCTTGTGTACGACTTGATAGTAACTGTCTCGTCTTTTTCCTCGGGCGCTTTTGTTTGCTCTGATTCTTCTTCAAAAAGGGCAAGCTGATCTGCTGAAACAGTTTCTGCTTTTTTACAAAACTTTTGAAATAAAACTAATGTATATTTCTCTTCAAGAATTTGATATTTTATTTCTAACTTATTTTTCTCTTGAATAAGATTATGAATATATTCTTGTACTGCGCATGGTAATGTTTCTATGTTCACAAAAAAGAGTGTATCAATTTTTACAAATAATGTACATTCTTTTATGAGCTATACTACCGATTTATATGCAAGTGTTGTATGCGCCTGCCAAAAATCAATACCCTTGAGAAGCATTTGTATTTTTTCATAATCTATTTCTAAAACATCCTCTTCGCTCTTTGGCCACGGAAAAGTATGTTTTTCAAGACGCTTTTGCCACAAACAAAATCCGTTTTTATCCCAGTAGATTATTTTCAAAAGGCGTTTGTTTTTGCTACAAAATAAATACAGACTCCCCGAAAAAGGATCACACTCCATCTCTTCTTGTATGAGAATTGATAATCCATTTATTGCTTTTCGTAAATCAGTATGCCCTGGTCGGATAAAGATTTTTACGTTTGACATATCAAAGAACATTATGCATTCCTAAATATTTTACCAAGGACACAAGCCGCTCTTCATTACAGCCAGCTTTAATGTGAATTTCAAAATCACCAGTTATAATTTGCATTCCTTCATGTACTGCCTTTTCTGTTTTGTTAGAAATTTCGATAAAGCCGGGTTTCATTTTCTGTTTGTGTTTGTACCAAAGATTTTGGTGTATCTGTTTTTCTTCACAAAATTGCACCACCGTTTTTCCACTATTTTTTTGCTCTTCAAAAAGCGCAGGCCAATCATGTCTTCTTCTTTGCGCCATATTTTTTCTCCTTACTATTGTTCTGGAGATGCAGTATAATATCATTTGAAATGGATTAGAAGATGCGGTTTATTTGACGGATACGTAAGTAAACGGAACGTTTACGACAGATGCCAGGCTTTCGGTCTAAGGTTTTCTATTACGAGTTTTCTCAAGCTCCTTCAAAGTCCTCACTTTCCCTCTCAAAAACTCGGTAAGTAAACGGAACGTTTACGCCAGATGCCAGGCTTTCAGTCTAAGGTTTTCTATTACGAGTTTTTATTTTATGAGTTAATTATTTTTTTTACTGTTTCTTTTAAAAATGGGAGGACATCAGTATCAAACCAAGGATTTTTGCTTTGCCAAATTCGATTGCGTGGCGAAGGATGCACTAAGGGGAAAAACTGGGGGAGATAGCTTTGAAAATTTTTTACTGTTTCTGTGAGCCTTTCTTTTTTTGTATCTGCTAAGTAAAAAGCCTGTGCATAACTGCCCATAAGTAAAATGAGTTTAAGGTCTTTTGTGTTTTCAAAAATTAATTGATGCCAGATGCGAGCGAATTCTTTCCGTGGCGGCAAGTCTCCACTTTTTCCTTTTCCTGGATAATAAAAATCCATTGGTAGAATTGCAAAGAAATCAGGATTATAAAAGATTTCTTCATTAACACCAAGCCATTCTCTTAGCCGTTTCCCACTTGCGTCATCCCACGCCTTATTTTTTTCTTGTGCTTTTAAACCAGGAGCTTGCCCAATTATTGCTATTTTTGAGTTTTCTGAAACTGAGTAGAGAGGAAGCCATCCTTTTTTTCTGAAGGAATCATTTTCGGAGTCTTGTATAATTGCGTTTTTTATTGCTTCTAAGATCATGATACTATTATATCATATGAAGCTGTAAAAAGGGTAGGTTTAGCGACTATCCAGCATGGATGCTGGGCGATGTATAAAGAAAATGATGTATTTTTTTTTTTGTAAGCGAGTTTTCTATATGGATAAAAAGAAAACTCGGTAAGTACACGAAGTGTACGACGATGTCGGGCAATGTGAAGTTGAGAAACCATGGATGGGTTTTAGCGACTATCCAGCACGGATGCTGGGCGATGCACTTTATGGGATAATGAGAGTTTGCTTTGTGCAAACTCTCGTAAAGAAAATGACATGGAGTAGCGATTGTCCGACATGGACGTCGGTCAATGCCAGCTACGGGAAGATGACAGTTTGGTGTGAACCAAACTGTCGAAGTTGAGAAACCATGGATAGGTTTAGCGACTATCCAGCACGGATGCTGGGCGATGCACTTCATGGGATAATGAGAGTTTGCTTTGTGCAAACTCTCGTAAAGAAAATGACATGGATGTCATTTTCTTTACTGGCTACTCCCAAGCAAATGTCGCTGGTGGTTTATTTGTGGCGTCATAGAAAAGCGCATCAACAAAATCGAGGGCTTTTATTCGTGTGCTTATTTTTTCAAGAATGGCAAAATCGAGATGTGCAAAGCGTGCGCTCATAACATCTTCTGAAACAACGGGGCGAAGAACAATTGAGCAACGCCCTTCATCTCTCGCATAGCTTGTATGTATCGATAAATGTTGAAATATTTTTTTATACCAATCTGCTTTTTTTAATTCCTCTAAAACAATTGCATCAACTTCTCGAAGTTGGTCAAGGGCTTCTTTTGTGCAATATCCTTCTTGTAAGACGCAGCCTTCATTTTCCCATAGGCAAATTATTGTTCGGTTTACATCTGGGTTTAAATTGGTTATAAAAGAAGATATTTTTTCTATGTCTTTCCAATTAAATGTTTTGGAACTGATATCAAGTACGGCAGGAAATCGGTAGGTTCGTTGGTCTCCTTGAACTCCAACAGATTTTACTGGTAGGACTCGTGTTGTAAATTCTAAATTTTTTATATTTTCAGCTTTTTTGAATGTTTGAAAATCGAGCTCAGAAAGTTTTCTTTCTGCTTTTTGTTTTTCTCTTTCTTCTTCAGATGAAAGTACTCCTGTGGTGCAAAGTACATTTATTGAAAGTCCAGGTCCAGGGAAGGGGTGTCGATCAATAAGTTCGTCCGATAATCCTATTTGTCTTCCAATTATACGAACCTCATCTTTATATAAGTCTTTTAAAGGCTCAATAATTAACTTTTTCGCTATGAGGGCTTGAATACCTTCCACTCTATTGTGATGTGTTTTTATAATATGTGCATTTTTGCTTTCCCCGGATTCTATAATATCAGGATAGAGCGTTCCCTGTGCGAGTAACCAGGATTCTTCATCAAGCGAAAGTTTTTTTGTTACCTCATCTCGCACTTTTAAGTAATGCTCTCCGACTGCTTTTCTTTTTAATTGCGGGTCAGTAATTTTTTCAACTGCTTTTAAAAATGAATCGCTTGCATCTTCAACGATAAAGTTTTCAAAACCTGCTTTTTTATATCGTTCTTCGATAACAGCGCTTTCGTTTTTTCTCATAAAAGCATTATCGATATGTAAGCCTAAAACTTTTTCTTGTCCAAGGGCTTTATTCAATAAGGCAAAGGTAACGGTTGAATCTACACCACCGGATAAAAAAAGTAGTACCTGTTTGTCCTTTGCTTCTTTTTTTATTTTTTCAATAATTTCACTACTCATAGTATTATTGTCCCAGTTTTTTTCCATTCTACAAAACTGAGCAAAGTTATCAAGGATTGTATTTCCGGCAATTGTATCGCTGACTTCTACGTGAAACTGTAGGCCAAAACGTTTTTGCTCAAGGTTTTGTATGCCAGCATAGGAGCAATCTTTTGTAGATGCAATGCATTCGTATCCATCGGGTAAAGATTCTACTGCATCTTGATGGCTCATCCATACTTGGCTTGGAAATTGAACTTTGTCAAAAAGGGGGCTATTGTTTTCTTTTTGGATTGATGCTAAACCAAATTCTCCCGGGTTTGTATTTCCTATTTGTGCATTATTCATTTTTGCTAAAAGTTGATGCCCAAAGCATAACCCGAGAATGGGTGTTTTTATGTTTAAAAGGTCTTTATTAAAATGTGGAAAAAAATCACCGGTGAGTGTTGCAGGTCCACCAGAGAAAATAATTCCTTTTGCTTCATTTGCTTGGTTCATCGAAATCGAGGGGGCCGCTATTTCAGTGTAGTAGCCGAGTCGACGTAGGCGTTTTACTATGAGGTGGGCGTATTGGCTTCCAAAATCTAATACTAATAATTTTTCTTTCATTTTTTTCCCTTGTTTTTTAAAATAGTCTGTATAAAATCGGCGAAAAGCGGATGTGCTTTGTTTGGACGAGATAAATATTCTGGATGAAACTGAACTCCGAGCATCCATGGATGTGTTTTTTGTGAAAGTTCAACGATTTGTACAAAATCTAAATCTTCATTATATCCTGTTATTTGTAATTCGGTGTTTTGAAATAACTTTTTTTCATTCAAAGATAGTTCGTAACTATGGCGGTGTCTTTCAAAAATCTCTTCTGCTTCATATGCTTTTGAAGCGATGCTTTTATTTTGAATCTTGCAGGATAGAGCACCAGCACGCGAATATTTTGTATCGCTTGTATTGTTTACTTGTGTAAAAAGAGAGGACTTTGTTTTGGGGTCAACTTCTATAGATGCGGCGTTTTTTATAGCGAGCACATTTTGTGCGTATTCGATAATAAAGGCATGCATACCCTGTCCAATAGCAAAATACGGGATTTTTTGTTCACGGGCAAATTCGCTTGCAAGAAGCAACCCTTTAAATCCATTGTCACCATAGGCCCCGGGAATAATTATGCCATCGCTTTTTTCTAAAAGGAGCTTCGCTTTTTCTTTTGTTTTTATTTGTTTTGCGTCTATCCAGTTAATATTAATTTTGGTGTTTTTTTCAATACCAGCATGTATAAGTGATTCTACTACTGAGAGGTATGCGTCTTGAAGTTCGACATATTTTCCGACGAGGCTTATTGTTATATCTTTTTCTCGCTTATGGATTTTTTCTACAAGCTCTTTCCATTCACTTAAGTCAGCTTCTTTTTCTTTTAAGCCCAAAGATTTAAGGACAGCCTTCCCCATACCTTCTTCTTCTAAATGCAGAGGTAGTTCATAGATGGTTTCAACATTGAGGTTTTGTATAATATGCTCATTTTTTACATTACAAAAAAGCGCAATTTTTTCTCGAGTAGAAAAATCAATAGGTACTTCACTTCGAAGCATAATTATATCAGGTTGAATTCCAAGCCCTTGTAAATCTTTTACGCTATGCTGTGTTGGTTTGGATTTAAGCTCATTTGCTTTTTTTATAAAAGGCATGAGCGTGAGATGGATATATGCACAGTTTTCATATCCAACTTCGTATTTAATTTGGCGAATCGCTTCGATAAAGGGAAGGGATTCTATATCTCCAACAGTCCCACCGATTTCAGTTATAATAATATCAGCTTTGGATTCTTTTGCAGTATGATAAATTTTTTCTTTTATTTCATCAGTAACAGCAGGAATTACTTGCACTGTTTTTCCATTGTATCCATCGTTCAATTCACGAGTTAAAATATCGAGATAAATTCTTCCCGCAGAAGTGCTACAGTATTTTGAAAGAGAAACATCGGTGAAACGCTCATAATGACCTAAGTCGAGATCAGTTTGATAGCCATCATCAGTAATATAAATTTCGCCATGTTCTATGGGATTGAGGTTACTTGGGTTTATATTGAGGTAGGGATCGAGTTTTTGGTTTATTACTTTAAACCCGCGACTTTTTAAAAGTAAGCCTAAGGATGCTGCTGCAATACCTTTTCCGAGTCCTGAAACCACTCCGCCTGTTACAAAGATATATTTGGTCATGTTTGCTCCCATTTGCAGTAGTATATCAAAATTGCCTACTTTCGTCCATAAAGGCAGTTCAAAGATTTATTTATAAATGTATTCTATAGTATTTTAAGTGCAACTATGATATACTTTTTTATCAATAGTTTATATAATGTAGAGGAGAAAAAATGGAACGCTGTTTTGTTATGTTGAAACCAGGCATCGTTAATAGAAGAATTGTTGGTGATGTCATCTCGCGATTGGAAAAAAAAGGTTTGCGCTTAGTTGCTATAAAAATGCTTATTATCGATGAAGAAAAGGCGAGAATGCATTATAAAGAGCACGAGGGAAAGTCTTTTTATCAAAATCTTTTGCAATATATTACTTCTGGTCCTGTTATTGCTATGGTTTGGCAGGCAGACGATTGCGTTATGCTTGTGAGAAAACTTGTCGGTAGTACCCTTGTTTCAGAGGCAGCACCTGGTACTATACGTGGAGATTATTGCTGTCATACTCCGCACAATATTATTCATGCTTCTGACACAAAAGAAAACGCAGAACGAGAAGTCGCTCTTTTTTTCAACGAAGAAGAGATCTGTGTTTGGAAAGATGATGCAGGCTGTTGGTATTAAAATCATCGTATGTAAGGATATAAAATGAAACAAATCGGTATACTCGGTGCTGGCGCATGGGGAACAGCTATAGCGCAGGTTTTGGCAAAAAATGGAAATAAGGTTGTCCTTTGGGCAATGGAAAAAGAAGTCGTTGAAACAATAAATACGCGGCATGAAAACTCCCTTTTTCTAAAAGGAATTCAGCTTCATGAAAATATTACTGCGAGTCAGTCTATCGAAGAGGTTGCGCAGGATAAAGAATATCTCATCCTTGCAAGTCCTTCTTTATACTTGGCAAGTACGGTAAAAAAAATAGCGCATTTAGAAAGTTTGCAAAATGGGACGACTTGTATAGGTGTTTTGACAAAGGGCTTTATCCCCTCAGATACTGGTCCTAAACTCATCGTTGAAACGCTTGAGTCTGTTTTGCCTGCTGTGTACCAAAAAAGTATTGTGTATATTTCTGGTCCCAGTCATGCTGAAGAGGTTGCAACGGGAAAACTAACCGGTTTGATCGCTGCAAGTGAAAGCCCAAAAAATGCGATACGGTTTAGGGAATTGCTTAAATCGGAAAGTCTCATGGTTTTTTCTAGCCTCGATGTAATAGGTGTACAAATTTGTGCTGCTGCAAAAAATGCCGTTGCGGTTGTTTTTGGTTGCCTTGATGCAGTTACTGAAAGTTCAGATTTTTTTGGAGACAATACAGAATCTCTTTTACTTGCTGCAGGATTAAATGAAATTCAAACGCTTGGTTTTGCGATGGGCGCAACACATGCCGAAACCTTTACTTCCATTGCGGGAGTTGGTGATCTCGACGTAACCTGTCGAAGTCCCTATGGGCGAAATCGAAAGTTTGGGCGCGAAATTATTCTAAACAATAGTTTAAAAGATTTTAAAAATCTCAATGATATAATCGATAACATAGATAAAATTGGCTACCTTCCTGAAGGACTTGTCGCTTGTAAATATATTCAAGAAATTTCGGAAGCTAAAAATTTACGCCTTCCTATTTGCAATGGCTTATATAAAATCTTAAATAAGGAAATAGAGCCAATAGATTTTTTAAAGGAGGTTTTGTTTTAAGCCATGCTAGAAAAAATTACACATACCTTTAGTGACATTTTTAAAAAAATCTCTGGCAAAGCCAGCATAAGTGAAAAAAATATAGAGGAAGCGGTTGAAGAAATCAAAATGGCCCTTCTTGAAGCCGATGTTAATTTACGCGTTATACGACGGTTTGTAAATAGCACCATTGAAGAAGCAAAGGGCGAAACGGTTTTACGATCTGTTAATCCTGGTCAACAATTTATAAAAATAGTACATGATAAAATTGTATCTCTTCTCGGTGATACAAAGCAAGATTTACAACTCAAAGGTCCTGACACAGAATCTATTATTTTGTTTTTGGGCTTGCAAGGTTCAGGTAAAACAACTTCAGCTGCAAAACTTGCTGCCCGTTTAAAAAGTGAGGGTAGGAAACCGCTTCTTGTTGCCTGTGATTTAGTGCGCCCTGCTGCTGTTGAACAACTTTCGATCTTGGCAGAAAAGATTTCTGTTCCTGTTTACAAAGAAGATACAAAAGATGCACTGAAGGTTGCAAAAAATGCAATTGGCTTTGCAAAGAAAAATGGCTTAAATACCATCATCGTCGATACAGCTGGACGAATGCAAGTTGATGAAGACATGATGGCAGAAATAAAGAGCATTAAAAAAGCACTCAAGCCAGATGAAACCATTCTTGTTGCAGATGCAATGACTGGACAAACGGCCGTCGATGTTGCAAAAACCTTCGATGAAGCTTTGGAACTTTCTGGCATTATATTGACTAAGTTTGACTCCGATGCTCGAGGTGGAGCCGCCCTCTCTCTTAAATCGATAACAGGGAAGCCAATTCTCTTTATCGGTACAGGAGAAAAAACTGAAGACTTCGAACCCTTTCATCCTGAGCGAATTGCAAGCCGTATCTTAGGCATGGGCGATATTGTTTCTTTAGTTGAAAAAGCGCAAGAAACAATTGATGAGGAAGAAGCGCTCGCCTTGCAAAAAAAGATGGCAAGCAATGAGTTTACTTTGCAAGATATGCTCGATCAATTGCAAAGGGTAAAAAAAATGGGCTCTATGCAATCGCTCTTGCAGATGATGCCAGGACTTGCTGGACAAATAAGCGAAGATGATTTAGATACGAGTGGTATGAAATACCAAGAAGCAATTATTCTTTCTATGACAAATCAAGAGCGAAGCAATCACTTGATAATAGGTCCGAGTCGACGGCGACGAATTGCAAAGGGCTCTGGTACCTCCGTTGCTGAAGTAAATCGTCTTATAAAACAGTTTGAAAAAACACGCCTTACAATGAAAAAAATGTCAAAGAATAAAGGAATGCAAGCAAAGATGATGAATCAGTTTGGGGGAATGTTTTAGGCTTTGAGACTGTGAAAGTCTTTTATCATTAAATAATCTTCGTGTCCCACATGATCAAGTTTTTCGCAGATGATTTCATATCCAAGCCGCTGATAAAACCGTACAGCAGGATTATCCTTTTGTACCGAAAGAGACGTTTTGCTATATCCATTTTCTTTAAGCAATTTAAATAGTTTATGCATCAATTTCATTCCTATGCCGTATCCTCGAAACTCCGGGAGTATAGAAACGGCAAGCTCAGGTGTGTTATTGTCCAAATGACCGTAGGCAGATATAATTCGAGTCCATGCTGCACCGACAACTTGACCACTCTGCTCTGCAATCACACCTAAATCTCCGGGTCTATCTCCAAAATCCTTGATATAAATAAATATTTCAGGATCATTGATGATGCTTCTAGGTGGAAGATTCTCCCCATCAGGAATAAAAATCGAGTGATACAAAAATTCGTTTAAACAGGCATAGTCAGACTTTTCCATGGCGCGAACCTTCGCGTTTATCTTGTGCGCTGTAATAATCGTGTTACTACGTGCGTTTACAGTTATAACAATACCTTTGCCATAAGCATACAAATTTTTACCCTGTCCAATGATACTATTTGCTTGCTTTATAGTTTCTTTGCACCACTCTACGATATCGTCAGCATCTATGCCTAGATTTTTCTGTATGCGTATCGTCCCTAATTCTGTTGTGTGGAGTTTTTCTATGTTTTGAATTAAATCATTCATTACGAAGCCTCTTTGCATAGGTGTTGATCTTTTTTTCTTTTCCAACAAATCGCTTAACAAGCACAATATATTCAATTGATTTGTAATTAAAGATAAAACTACATATTGTCCAATTTTTACAAACCATATCATCTTTTAATGCTTTTAAGTTATCAAGAATCATAACTTCCCCCTAACTCCTTATACTTTTACCAATGCATACATTTTCATGTCAACGACTTGTTCATTTTTAACTGCATTGCTATGTAAAGTTCCCTCAAATTGAAATCCTGCTTTTTCGAGAATACGGCATGAGGCAATATTATGGGCAAAGGGTTCCGCAAAAATTCTAATAATATCAGTATTCTCAAACACATAGCTGCAAGCTTGTATCACAGCACTTGTGCCATAGCCTTGTCCCCAATGTTCCTCTCCTATGTAATATCCAAGTTCAGCAGTCTTATAATGAATGTTATCACGGCGAAACGCACCAATACTGCCAATAACCACATCATTTAACGTAATTGCAAACGCAAATGTTTTGGTTTTGTTGGCTGCCAGCATTGCCGTAATGTATTCCTCCGCATCATCTACCGTGTATGGATATGGTAACCCGTCACGTAAATTATCTAGAATGTGTCTGTTGTTCAGCATTTTCGCTAAGTTGATTTTATCTCCAATTCTCCATTCTCTTATTATGCAATCCATTGATTTTCCTCCTGCCATCCATATCACTAAGTTAATTCCCCAACATCTAATCCACAGCCTAAACTATCCTCAGAAATTTAACTCGCTGATAGAATAAAACCTCATGACAATCAAATCACCCACTCAATTCGCCGACATCCAAATTGAAGTCTAAACTATGCCTTTTCCCTCTCTTGATATGTTCCCATGAAACGATATTTTGCTCATTCTTTAACCTCTCACAAAAACCATCAATCCTTACAAACCCCTTGAGATAAGGCTTTTTTCACACCTTACTCTGAAACCTTAGACATCAATACGACCACTTCAACATGTGGTTTCACTAATATGGGAACATGATTTGTCTAAGTGGTTATTAGTATAGGAAGACAATTCAGCAAAGTCTTTCCCTATAGTTTTTTTCTTTGCATTTTTCCTAGGAGACCTAAAGTCTTCTCCATTTAATCCATCTTTAAAGCCAGTCTTATATACAAAAGTAAGCTTATATGGGTCTACCTTGCCATCCTCATCTATCTCTCCAACAATTACCTTCTCTACAATACTTTCAAATACATACCTATCAAACTCTTTTAAAATTTCCTTTCTTTCCAGCATGGTTTTAAAAGTCTTCATCCTATTCTTTATTTCATTATTATTTTCTAGGCTATATTCTAAGGCTTCTTTCTCCTTATTCTTTTCTGAATACTCCTTCTGTAGAGATAAGTATTTTTCTTCATATAGGTCTCCATCTATTTTTTCTTCTAGTCTTAAATCTACTAAAGAGTTTTGCTTATTTAAAAGATGGGCTATTTCCCTATCTAACTTCTTAATAGACTTCTCAAGACTTTTATCATTTAAGCTAGCTTCAACTAACTCTAGAAAGCTACTTACAATATCTTTATTATTTGATGTAAGCTGCCTATAGCTCTCTAGAAAAGCTTTTTCTATTGCAGTTTCTTCTATCCCCTTGCTATTAGGACAATATTTTTTTCCCTTTTTAGTTCCTGTTACACATTGCCAAATAACCTTATTATATTCTGTATTGCTATGCCAAGACCTCCTAGACAAATTCGAACCACAGAATCCACATTCCAGTAAACAAGAAAAAGCATATTCCCTACTGAATTTGTCTCTTTTACCATTCTTTGAGCCTACAGTATTTCTATTCTTAGCCCTTCTAAGTCTAATAGCTTGAGCTTTATCAAAGTCCTCTTCATTTATAATTGGTTCATGGTGGTCTTTTATATGAAATTTATCTTCTTCACCAAAGTTCTCCAGTCTTCTTTTAGTAATAGGATCAAGAGTAAAGGTCTGGAATAGTCAATATTAGTACAGTCCCCAAACACCCCAAATTTATTTAAGCAACTGACTTTGCAGTTGTTGCTTTCTGATTATAAACAGAAGGAGGAAGACCGTCTTCTGTTACTGTTGTTACTCGAAGAGTATTATAATAGCCAAATGTGTAACGCCATATTTCTTTTTTTACTTCTTCGACTGTCATCGGTTAACCATTTTTCATTTGGTTCAGATGCATTAAAGTCTTGTTTTATAAGATTTTCTGGGCGTTCTGCTTTTTTATCAGCTTTTGTGAGCCCATCAGGGCTTCTTCGGCTCTCATGCA
>Ga0255341_1004450_pt1 | contig 14734 bp, 10 predicted proteins | sample wastewater_treat_8_FD_192418 | JGI IMG/M metagenome (GOLD analysis project Ga0255341, IMG submission 192418) | Wastewater microbial communities from Lulu Island WWTP, Vancouver, Canada - plant12 | ecosystem: Engineered > WWTP > Wastewater > Unclassified | place: Canada: Vancouver, British...
AAAAAGTATCAATTAAATTAACAGTTTCTTTCTTGCTCATGGCTTATTTAAATCTTAAAATATATTTTGTAGTTTTAATATCTTCATATCGAAAAGGAACTTTTTCTGTAACTTTGATTTTCCTTTTTGCACCTTCGGGTTTGATTAATTTTTCAATTTGAAGCGTACAATTATCAAAATTTACCTCTGTGAGTATTCCGGAAAATTTTTCTCCTTTTTTTGTAACAATTTCCACTTCATTACCTTTGTTTTTTTCGTACTGTTTCAGTACTTTAAAGGGTTCTGTCAGTCCGGGAGAGCTGACTTCCAATTCATAATCTTCCTGTTCTCTGTCCAATTTGGATTCGATGAAATTGTTTAAAGATTCGCAATCGTCAATAGAAACACCTTGAAATGAATCAAAAACGACAAGAATCTGATTTTCAGGACTTACTTTGACTTCTACTATGTAAAAATCTGTTCTTGAAACAAAATTTTCCACTATTTGCAATATGGTTGGCTGCTCAATCATGGGAAAGTTCACATTTATCTAAAAAACAAGGGGACAATTTTGTCCCCTCCTACAATTCCTTTTCACGGTGCAAAATTACAAAATAATTATTTAAAATCCAAAGTTTTATCGAATAAATATTCTCTCTTTTTACAACAAAACAACAAATGAAAACTTTTCGACTGATTATGAATTATTTAATGTTTTGCAACCACATCAATTAAAACAAAGATTTTCCAAAAGAAAATAGAATATTTAGAAGATGTCAGAAAATATCATAAATTTGCAAAAAATGTTGACTTAAATCCTACACCATGTTTAAAATCCTTTCAATCAATCCCGGCTCTACTTCTACAAAATTTGCAGTCTATGAAGACGAAAAAATTTTATTTCTTCATACCATTTTACACTCCACGGAAGAATTAAAATCTTTTGAAAAAATAATTGATCAGCTCGATTTCAGAAAAAATTTAATTCTGAACAGGTTGAAACATGATGGTGTAGATTTACAAACACTATCTGCTATTGTTGGCAGAGGAGGAATGATTAGACCGGTAGCTTCAGGAGTATATTTGGTGAACGAAAAAATGATTGCCGATTTGAGAGAGGCCAAAAGAGGAGAACATGCAAGTAATTTGGGAGGCATCATAGCCTATGAAATATCCCGCGATATTCCGCAATGCAAACCCTTTATCGTTGATCCAGTGGTAGTGGACGAAATGCAGGATGTTGCCCGCATCAGCGGATTGCCACAATTTCCCCGTCGTTCCATGTTTCATGCGCTCAACCAGAAAGCGGTAGCAAGAAAATATGCTGCTTCCGTAAGTACCGTTTACGAAAATTTGAATTTGGTAATTGCACATTTGGGTGGAGGAATCAGTGTTTCGGCACATGCAAAGGGGAAAGTGATAGATACCAATCAGGGCTTGGGTGGTTATGGTCCGTTTTCGCCGGAAAGGTCAGGAACCATTGATGCCGGATTGCTGGTAGATTTTTGTTTTCAAGGACAAGCTTCCAAAGAAGAAATAAAAAAAATGCTGATTGGAAGAGGTGGACTGATAGCACATCTTGGAACCAACGATGCTTATTTGGCCGAACAAAAAGCTTTGAAGGGAGATACCCATGCAAAACTCATAATGGAAGCTATGGCGTATAATGTTGCAAAGGAAATTGGAACCATGTGCGCTGTTTTGAGAGGAAAAGTTGATGCCATAATTCTGACGGGAGGCATTAGTCGAAGCGAATGGTTCGTGAATTACGTGAAAGAAATGGTTTCCTCATTTGGGAAAATAGTCGTATATCCAGGCGAAAACGAAGTGGAAGCATTGGCCATGGGAGCTTTGCGCGTTCTTCGCGGTGAAAGTTATAAAGAATATTAATCGATCAATCAATTCAATACTTAAAAAAATCATTCGGAAATCGATAAATTTTCATTCTTTTCTTTTTCAGTTACAAATTTTTCTTCTCACCAAACCCCACGCTGCCACACGATGCAATCGTGCGGCAGCAGAGGCATATTCACTGTCGAACAACACAAAAACTTATGCGAGAGATAAACCTCCAAAATCGCACGAATTCGGCTATTGTGCTTAGGCGTGTGTTACCAAAGTTTGAAAATTGTTTCTATTTCTTGTTCGTTTTGTCTTATTTGATTTTTTTGAATTTACTTTTTAATTAGTTTTATGTTGTTAATCCATTTATCATTTAGAGAAACAACTCCAAAATAAATTCCTTTATTTAAATCCTCCAATGAGATTGTTTTCTTAAACTGTCCATTTTCTGCAATTTCGATTTTTTTTAGTAATAATCCTGTAGAGGAATATATGTTTATCAATACTCTATTCGTTGAATTTGGGATATCATAAGAAACATTAATCTTATCGATAAATGGATTGGGATAAATTGTTATTGGTATATTTATTTTAGATTGCAACCCTAAATAAGATTTGTCACGGATATATGATTTTGCAAATCCAATAAAACTGTTAGTAGATAGGAATAATTTGTCAATATTCTCATTTATAACACATATTTTGTTATAAGAATAAAAAATATAATCGTCCATGACCCATGTTTCGCCAAAAATTGTTTTTTCAGGAAGATATAATTTTGTAGAATCTCCATTCTCAAAACTCCAAGAACCATTTGTTACAACTTTTACAAAACCCTGTGAATTTATTGAATTGAATATTATATACTCAATTCCTTTTCCAATAGAATCACATCTTTGATATTCTAAAAGGCAATTACTTTCTAAAATCCATTTTCCCTTCAAAGTATCGTTGAAAAATGAGTTTATTCTACTGTTTTCCTGAGCAAAAAGAAAATGTGAAAACAATAGGTTAAAGACTAATACAATAAGAATTCTTTTCATGTTTTTTTAGATTTAGATTATTGACCACATGTTACAATATTTACATCAAGTTGACCTCCTTGTTGAACTTCAAATCCGGTATTCAATATTATTTCTTGCCCAGCTTCAAATGTAATTCTATCGGTTGACTTAACAATAACCGAACCTGAAGTATTTAATGTGTTAACTGCATTTGAAACTTCGGGTAGCATATTTGTGTTTGATAATGTAATATCTGTGTTTGAGCATAAATATTTGTTTTAAGTTAAAAAAATTACAGGTAACGTCTCATTTACGCAACAAATATACAATATTCTTAAATACAAAATATCAAACCTGCGTAAATCATTTTCGAGTTTATGCTTGATATCGAATGATAAGTTTCTTGATATCGACCGAGGCTAAACGCAATAGCCGAATGGTGGGCGTATTCACTGTCGAACAACACAAAAGATAATGCGGGAGATAACCCCGTCCTACTGAATATCCTCATTCAATATACAAAGCTTTGCGGACGTCTGAGGTGAACCAACGGTCATGACAGAAGAGAATAATTGCAATCACCTCGTAATGTATTATAAAGGTTTGTAATCCGAAACACTTTCCACGGCAAAATATATTTATTGAGCAAAGATAACTTTTTAATCTAAATATTTAACTTAGCGGATTATAAATCCTTATAATACAAGAAGCTGGGATTGCAAATCCCAGCGACGAACGCCAACTTTAGTTATTTAAAGAACATCCTGTAGGGTGGATATTTCTTTGACTTCTTTTCCTTCGGCTGTCATGTCCGCTTTTTGCGTTTCTGTTTTCTTTGCAGTGGATCTTGTTCCCTGAATTTTTCGAACCAACGTTTTTACGCTTTCTTCTACTTGGGAAGAGATATCTGTGGCTTTAACGGCGTTCATTACTCGGGTGATGAGTTTGTTTAATGGTTCAAAGGCGGCTTCACGTGCCGAAACGGCGTTGCTGTAAGCGGGCATTGCTGAGTTCACCGCATCCATAGCGGATTTTGCATCTGCCAGGAGGGTTTGCAAGGCGGTTAATTTTATGGAGGCTTTTGAGGGATTGTAGGTTTCTCCGTAACCCGAAACAAACGATATCAGTTCGTTGAAGTTTGCCACGTTTTTTGCGTGTCCTGTTTCTGAAGTACTTGCCATAATAAGTTAGATTTTAGATTTATAAAAGGAAATAATTATGCTGCAAATATAGTTAAATAGATTGTATTTAAGATTTATTTTGTAGGTAATTTACAAACATTTTTCACATTTTTTATCTATGAGAATTAACCTATTAAGTATTGCTAAGCAATAAATACTTCACAGTTCATTGTTTTTTCTTTCAAAATGCAGTTCAATTGTCTAAACGAGCAATAAACAATGTACTGTGACCGATCTGCCTATTATCAAAAAGCTATAAAAGCCACAGCAAGACTTTTGAATATATATTCTCGCTTGCTGTGGTTTTTTTTCTTTGCTTTTGGGGCGATTAAACTCCTACATAAAGAATAATTATTTAGCTTCGAAAGTACTACCTAATTGAACTTCAAAACCGCTTTGTAAATTAACCTCCTTTGTTGCATCAAAAACTACATTTGCTGTAGATTCAATTATGCAATTAGTTGCTGTAATGTAACAACCTGTTTCATTACTATTACCTACAAAAGCAGTATTATTAAAATCTAAAGAACATGCTTTCTTTACAGCTTTATAAGCATTTAATCTACCTGATCCTAGCTGACCAATATAATTTGTGTTTTCAGGAATATCATAGATTGTTGTATCTGCTGTAGATTTTAATATGTCTACTACCTGATTTGATGAAAGACTAGGATTTACAGCAATTATCATAGCTGCAACACCAGCTACTTGTGGAGCAGCAAAAGATGTCCCATTTGAAGTAAAATATGTATTGGATGTCGCAGTCGAGTATATATCATATCCTGGTGCACATATATCAACAGCTTCATTATGATTATGTGTACTACTTGGATCCCCAATGTATCTTTCATGTACATCTTTCCAATTTTTTGCAATTCCATTTTCTAAAACCCCTCTATCATAAATATGTCCAACACTAGTAACAGATAGACAAGATTCATATGCGGGTGGATAAGTCTTACCATAATTACAATGTCCAGCACCATTACCTGCTCCGAAAACAACTACACAATTCCATGTATTTCTAATTTCATCATACAAAGCTGCTTCAATAGAAGAATATGTACAACTATGAAACCAACTACAATTTATTACCCGATAGCCTGCTTGAGCTAATAGCAAAATGGCATTATTATCACCCCATTTTGAGCCAGTAGAATAAGTTATTTGAGAACTTAGACTTCCAATAGAGGCTAATCCAATAGAATTGTCAATTTTAGCTCCTAAACAACCCGCGGTAAAGGTGCCATGTAAATTAGTTGTATTTTGACCATCTATACTATCATATTGAAGGTCTTCGTGGTCTAATTGAAATCCATTATCATTAATTGCAACTTTGATTTTAGGATAATCTTTTGCTATATCCCATGCTTCTTCAGCATGTATTAAATCGAGATTTGTCTGTTTACCTTCTCTAAAGATGGGGTCATTTGGTGTAAAACTTCCAGTGGTTTGTGGTGAGCAAAGTCTTTCTATTAATGGCATTTGTGAAACAAATTGCTTTTTGATGTCATTTTCAAAGTCTTCATTATCACAATCTACGTAATATATTTCTTTTAGCCAATCTGTTTTTGCTGTTGGAAAAGCTTGTTTAAACTCCTTAAACTTATATTTTCGAACAACCATATTTAATTTATCTATTTTCGATGAAACTTTTAAAAATCCACTACTATCCTTTAAATCTGTGACAGTTGGAATGTATTTACTATCCTTAATGTGAATATAAAAGTGTGCATTTTGCGAAAATACATACAACGGTACAATTGAAATTATCAGAATTGCACATAATAATATTAGTTTTTTCATTTTTTAGTTTATTTAAGGTTATAATACAAGCCTTTTTTGATACTTTCTCCAACTTTAATTTTGTAGATAAAGAAACCATTCGTCAAAATACAAGAAGGATCTATTGATTCATTAAATGTACGAGTAGAAAATATTATTTTGCCGTTTATGTCAAAGAAATAGACAGTTTTACTTAATCCATTATTTTCTCCCAACCATAATATATTTCCTCTTTGTCCGAATTTTTCAATATTATTAATTAATCCACCTGTTAAGATTGGATTATGATAGTAATATTCTATTCTAACAATGACACTGCTATATTTTTCTTGTAAATCTATTCCCAATTGCGTCTGACCTGAATCACAAACAACTACATAGACTTGTCTAAGCCAATCGGTAGCAGCTGTTGGAGCGTATTGAAAGAAATCTGTAATTTTGTACTTGGCAAATATAGCATCGAAATCCGTTATTCCGGTATGAAGGGTAATATAGCCCAGTTCATTTACACTTACAATTACCGGTATATAATTAGTATCAATAATTTGCAAATAATATCCCCATTTACTACTGTCATTGTTTTGCACATGATATTGTGCAAATGTATTTGATGTAGAAACAATAATAAATAGTAAGAATGACATTGTGAGTGTTTTCATAACTTTGAATTTATTTCGTTAATATCATTCGTTTCGTATCAATCACTTTGCCATCGACTATCAAGGCGTAGAGATACATGCCAGCGATAAGTTCTGAGCCTTGAATAATTACATTTCCTTTTCCTCTTTCGGTGATTGGATAACTTTTTAATTGAACTCCATTCATGTCATAGACATAAATGGTAGCTGCATTGACAGTGTTTGGTAAATAAAAACCAATAGTAGTTGTGGTATTAAATGGATTCGGAATGTTTTGGTAAAGAACTGCAGGTGAGATTTCATCTAAGGAAATATTTGTACTATTTGATTGTACTTTTGAAGGGCTTGATGATGATTTTATTGATAAACTTGCAACTTCATTTTTTAGCGAATCTATTTCAGATTGCTGTTCTTTCATTCCTTCTACTAAGATTGCGATTAAATCGGTATATGCAATTGCTTTTGTCCCATTAACGGATGTACGTACTACTTCAGGAATAATTTTCTCCATTTCCTGAGCTAAAAAACCAATTCTTTCCATCTTTTTATCTTCATCAGCAATTTTCTCCATTATATTTTCATCTAATTTTGGAAGCTTATCAGTTTGTGATTGGTGACTTTTACTTTTATTATCTGTAGCGTCAGTTATATTTTTAGCGTTCGTGTTATTTGCATTCTTTGTTATTACATTTTCAGTAATATCACATTCCTGTTCTTTATTTTTATAGGTGACACCACGCATTTTCATTATTTTCTGCATAGGGCTCTCAATGGTTTTAATATCAGTCTTAAGCGTTGAGTCAGATGTTATTAAAATACCATTAGTGTATGCAGTTCCATCTCCTTTTACATAAAAGTTGTAATTATTATATCCATAACCACTCGCAAAAGGGATGCTTGTGCTTCTCCAAACTCTTGAATAGATTGATATCCCATTTGTTGTAGAACTGTTATGCGATGACATAATTCCAATACCATCATTTGTAAAAGTGTTAGCATATAAGCCTACAGGAAAATAACTACCACTTTGATTAACATTGAGTGTTCCCCCATATTCGCCTATACGAGTTAAATCTCCAACATTTATTGCTCCGAACATAAATCCGATTCCATTCTCAGGAGTACTTTTTTTATCCGTCAAGAATGTGTAAAACTCATCGGTTGTAAGCTTTAAAGCTGTTTCGTACCATACATTTTTAAAAATGCAAAAACCTGAGTTTTCACCAGGTTCATTATTCATCTGGACATCAGCATTGTTAACAGAGTTTGTTTTTAGACCAATTTTCCCATTACTTAGAACTTTTAATTGTGCATTTGTTCCGACTGTAACAAAAGATAAGAGAATTCCAATTGCAATTTTTTTTGTTTTCATAATATTAGATTTTATGAATTAGATTTTATGAATACTTAAATTTTTAGTTTGAAGTATTCTGATTGAACTTATACATATTATTCATTGAGATTTCGAGAGTTAAATTTGGCTTTCTTTCTCCCGCATAATTTAATTAAAATTGCAATTGTTGCTGCATTATTCTCCTTTCTTATTTAAGTTTTGTGATTACTATAGTTTTTTTTTGAAGAAAAGATCATGTTTTATTTACTATAATTTGAATTGCTTGTGATTTACTTGTCATATCATATCGTCTTGAGCAATGAACATTCTATTTTTTTCGGCCTGCTGCCAACGACCGAGGCTATGGGCATCCTGCGGTTTGCGGGCGTATTCACTGTCGCACTGCGACAAGGTGAAAGCGGGCGCAAAACCTGCTAAACCCACGTCAGCCAGCAGGTGCGCATAGGCGTGCGTTGGCAGCTGGCCGTTCAGTCGTTATACAGTCGTCATTTATTTTAGTTGTTTTATGTTTCTGTTTGTCAATGCACTAAGTCTGTTTTGTTTCTTGTTTTTTCTTGTCAGCTAGTCGAAATTGCCCCATTAAATTGTCTAAACACACAAAACAAAAATCAATAACTTTCCACAGTTCATTGTTTTTTCTTTCAAAATACAGTTCAATTGTCTAACCGAGCAAAAAAACAATGTACTGTGACTGCTCTGCCTATTATTAGAAAGCTATAAAAGACACTGCAAGACTTTTTGAAAACGAACGTGGACTTGCTGTGGCTTTTTTTGCTTTTTGGGCAATTAATTTTTGATTTACTTAATTTTATTCAATGCTACCATATTGATTTTCGAATATAGCACCTTGTTCTATGGTAAGCTCTCCATTACTGCGAATATCTAAAACTCCATTGTTTTTAAGTATCAATGTACCACCAGATAGTACTTTTACATTGCAATTCAAAATTTTACCCGAATCAATTGTAAGTGTAGCACCAGCCATAACAATCACCATAGAATTTAATGACATTGATATATTACTAATGTTATTTATGGTTAGATTACCTGATTTTATTATTAAATCATTACATAAACTTTGATTACTGCTCCAAGTAGTTGATGTTGTAATATATGTTGGTTCGCAAACAGGATAATATTCACCTGTATTGTACTGATCATGTCTGTCGCTACCCCATTCGATTTTTGATGGGAGACCATCTGTTTGCCATACTTCTATTTTACTACTTGCACCTGCAAGAATCTCATTTTTATTATCTCCGTCAATGTCGGAAACACACAATCCACCACAAGAAGTTTCACTTGATCTTAAAGGAAAACCTAAAGCAATATTCCCATCTATTTTATATGCGTAGATGAGATTGTCTTTCGCGAAAATAATCTCTGATAAATAGTCTCCATTAACATCAGCTAAAATTGGAGTTTCACCTCCTTCAAGACCTTGAAATGGTATAGAAATGATTGATTGTCCTTTATTATTCCATACTTTGACTTCATTTTTTGCTAACGTTACTATCTCAAGATTACCATCATTGTCTAAATCACCTACGGACAAATCCTGATACCAGTCTAAATTTGTATTTATAGTTATATTGCCATTAAAGCCTGCAATTATAGTTCCATCATTCTTAACTCCGAATAGTTTTGCTATTGAAGCGCCTCCATTATTTTGTTGAATTGCAAACCCCAAAATATCTTTATTCTCATCATTATCAATATCACAAACAACTGGTGATCCAAGAAACCTATATCCTGTTAAAGGAGTATTATATAATGGATTTGATCCTCTGTAACTAGACCCATCCTGATTCCAAACATAAATTCCATTATTGGCTGTATGAATGATCTCTTTTTTCCCATCTGGATTTCCATCCAAATCTGCGACAGCTATATATCCATAAGTATTTGTTGCAGTGATATTAGCTTTTTGAGTACCTTGGGAATTATAAACGGAAATAGAGCCACGTTCGTCAGAAGTAGTAACTATTTCCATTGACCCATCAGGACTATTATCAATATTTGAGATTATTACTCCTTTAAGGTATTGTTTCTCTGTAGTATAATTACTCCATAATAAGTCTGGTTTGCCATCCGCAGGGTTTGTATCTTCTGTTGAATAGCAGAACACAGCGTTTTCTAAACCAGCTCCATATTCACGGGTAGGTTCTATAATCTGATTCTTTCCAATACGATTTAAATCACCTATAGCTGGTATTGCCCAAGCTGCTTTTCCTAATTTAGCAAATCCACTATAAGTTGTTACGTTGTTGTCAATATTATATAGTTCATTACCAAGATAGTCCAAACCAATCAGAAATCCCTTGTCATTACCTCCTTTCATGCCTGCAAATATCTCTTTTTTACCATCGCCATTGACATCTACTACATTTATTGACGTACTAATACTACCTAAAGAGTTATCCATTGTAACGGGAAAGGGAAATTTCTTTGGGTATGAGGTCCAAGCTAATTTTCGTGTTGGTTCACTTTCGTTACCATCAGACTTTATTGCCGTAATTTTATAATAATATTTCGTGAGTGTATTTAGATTCTTTGTATCATTATAAAATGTAAATGTAACCGGAACAGAATTTAGTTTCTCATAAGTTCCAACCTCCGTATCGTTAGTTCCTACATCACAACGATATATATTATAACCGACCGCCGAGATCACGTTTGTCCATTTTAAATCAATTTCATGTAAATCGGCAGTAAATTCAATACCATTAGCACTTACTTGCTCAGGTTGAGACAAATTAAATGGGAAATTCCATGTTTTACCGTACACATTTGTCACCTGAAGATTAAAAGTGAGAGAACTTAAATTATTGACGCTATAATTTTCACCAGTAGTAAATTGAAAAACAGTATTACTTGGCTTTACCTCAAATTGCGCTATGGCAGGATACTCTCGAAGTGTACTAGAACAGGATTGAATAATAGTAGAACTTGCCGTGCTTGTTAATACTGCGGACAATCCTTTTGTCGTCCCTTTGCAAATATTCTCCAAATCTATATTCATTGTTACAGTTTCGTTTGGCTCTATTATCATATCTCCATCAGATGTGGAAAGTATTTTTTTATTACATTGGATAAGTGAATCTTTAAATACATCAATATTGAAATTATGAGTCCATGTTGTATTATTTACATCTTTTATTGTTACAACTAATGAAATAGGATTCGCATCATTTGCTAAACATTCCGATCTTAATACTCCATTGGCATCTTTCCCCGGTGCATCTCGTCTAATAGTATAATTGAATTGGTTTGAGGTAGATGTAGCTCCACCGGCAATATTACCAAAACTACCTTGACTTGAAGTGACCGAAATGAATGGAGAAGAACTGCTAAGGGTCGCAGTAACATTGTTTGCGGTATTGACACCTGTGTTTTTTATGCCTAATATCAGATTAATTGTTTCTCCTGCATCATTTTGTCCGTTAGCATTTCCATAACCCAAACCTTGCGTGATCCCATCCCCAAAATCAACGGTTGAAACTGACAGATTCGGTGCTGTCGTTTGATTGACAGTAATAGTTCCTTCATACGGTTTAAAGTTATGTGCAGTAACTGTAACATATATAGTACCTGCTGAGTTTGCGGTAAAGGGTATTGAATATGTACCATTTCCTGAAACAGTATGAGATATGTATATTTCATCTCCTTTCCATAAACATATTGTCGCTTTAGAAACGCTTGAAAGTCCTGATATTGTAATATCAACTGTTTGACTACCCAAAGTTACTACTGTCGGATTAGGTGTTACGGTTAAATCAGTAGGCACACCTGTCCATACCTGCATTTCAGGGTCACCAAGCAAATGAAGACGCCAATTAGAGGTTGTTGTATTTTTTGCAGTATATTGAAAAATACTTCCTATATCATATATGCTATTGTCACTAACCCCACCGGTTTTATACAAGGCATTACAAAAATCTCTAAATTGATAACATTCATCAGCATAACCAACATCTGTATTTCCAATAAAAGCAACCCCTCCTTTGTTTTGATTTGTTATATAATGTTTTCCCATACAGTCATAAGCAAAATTAGCGGGATGACAGCCTCCTGACATCATAATCTGATAATATGAGCCATTAGTTAAACCGTCAAAATCCGTAACGCGTATTGATTCACCTTTATCCTTTCCGGATGTACCCATACCCATGGGACCTGAATGATCCATGTGATAAATAATATGAAATTTACCATATCCTGAGTTTCCACCGCTATTTAAAGCCGCTATGAAATTATCTCTAGAGAATTCATCATCTCCTGTTATGCAAGTTCCTCCAGGACAAGTGACGGACAAATACCCATCATTACAGCATATCGGACTATTCCCATCATAATAAAACTTATCTGTTCTTGTACAATTGTAATCATCAAACATTAACCAAGAGTTAAGATTTAATGGGGATAAATAATTATCACGATAATCTCTTAACGATTTTTTGCCATTTACAGATCTATAATCTAAATCAGGGCATCTTAACATAAAAGCGTCTGCAATCAGGATTTTTTTATAATACGATAAATCTGATATTTGGGTGGCATGTTCGTATGAAATTAATTTATTTATATAGTTGTTTAATTCTAGTGTGTTACTAACCGGTATTCGTCCTGTAAAGTTTATTGTTAGTGTTGTGGTACTCCCTTGAAAAATATTGTTGGAGTAATTCCAATAGTCGGATGTAGAGTAGTATTTATCAGTCGGATAAGTTAAACTATCACTGCAGCCAACAACAAACCTTGCAGGAACAATACTTAAATCGCCTCCTAACAATATAAATAAACCATCTCCCCACTTATTTTTACAATCAATTAAATAATTACGAATTTTTTCGGGTAAATCACTACCTTTATATAACTGTCCAATCTCTTCAACAGTCTTAATAATGGTAAATATACCTTTCTTTGTTTTCCAATCAGCCAGCGTTTGGAATGTTGGTTTAAGGGCATTATTAGTGATAATAATATAATCCGGTGTAATTTCATCTAAAATTGAAAGAGACTTTACACGTTGAGGTGCACCGCTTTTCTGTGAAACCTTGTTATTTTTGGTTATATTTTGCACGTTTGAGCCAAAACGTTCAACATCCTGAGGATTTTTAACTAATGATTTAATATAGCTTTTGCACAATTCAGCCCTGTGTTCGGATTGAGTTAACGATTTTACAATATCAGCATTTGATTTTGTATCATAATTTATTGTATATTCCAGATTAGGATAATAATACAGTATTTTGCTTTTAGGGATATACTGATATGGATATATCCGTAGAATTATAATATGATACCCCTGCATAAAGCCATCCTCTTTAATTTCATAAAGAATATTTGGATAAGGGCTGTCCGAATCATAGACATTACTCTTTTGTTGGCTAGTATCATCTGATTGTTCATTGCTGGTGGGGATTTGCTCTTCTACCGGAGCAATATTCACACCTTGTTTCAGTAATTTCCTTTCTTTATGCGTAAACTTTATCTCCGTTACTTTTGCATCCACCGGCAATACGTAAGTAACTTCATAAACAGGTAGTTTTGGAGACCCTATTTCAGTTGTCGTATTATTCGTTTCCCATTCAATATTATCGTTATTATTTGCAGTTTTTTGAAATTGAATATCCTTTAATTCAATGGTTAATCTATCGGATATTTGAGAAAACAAAAGAACTGGTAAGAACAATAATACTGTTAAGATATTGATTGTTTTTGTTTTCATGCGTTTAATTTTTAGTAGTTAATTAGCTTCCCTGTTTTTACAATGCTTTCGTCTTTTTTATTTATAAGTTGATATAAATATACATTCTCCAATTCTTTCGGCAAATAGATGGATTCCTTATCCGAATAAATTGTCTTGGAGAGTTGCATCTGCCCAATAACATTAAACAATTTAATTTGGCAGGGAAAAACGGCTGCTTCTCCTTTAACGGAAAGCATCCCTTTATTTAAAAATACAGAAATAGAGGAATATTTATTGTCTGAAATATTAGTGGAAGAATACTTAAAACAGGAAGTACAGTTTTTATCCATATATTTTATCTCGTTTCCTTGCTTAAAACAATTTAACCTGTACGCACTTCCTCCTGACATTGGAGGTTCGTATAAAAACCAGAAAAGACCTTTCAAACTCCCGATCCCTTCTATCCATGTGTCAATACCATTCATAATTGGAATGTATGGAGCATTTCCCCTACCTATATTGAGGTATTGAAACAAATAATATGTTCTCTGACTGTTTGTATTTGTTATCTCTAAGATAATACTTAGAGTAATTTGTTTCTGCATTGTAATATAATTTTCTACCAAGTGTAAATCATGCCATATCGTATCCCCACTGTTTTTGGAAAAATCATACAATAATGTTTCGAAAGGATTATTATACTCACAATAATGTGAATTTAGACTAGATAGTGATGCAAAGTTATCTTTTACGTTTACTCTGAACCAGACTTTTTGGTCTTTTTGCCTGAATCCTCCAATATATATATCATTTTCATCAATGTTCAGTGTAGTATCATTAAGTAAATACAATTTATTGTAAGTAGTGTCATTTATAATGGTATCTCCTGTTAATCCGTAATATATTTCGGGATCATACGAATTCTTCTGAACACTCCATATTGCATCCGATGTAGGAAATGAAACCTGTGAATGTACAGTTAGTATAGAGATTATAAAGAAGAATAAGATTTTTAACTTTTTCATGGCTTTGTGAATTATTTAGTTAATATCATTCTTTTAGTATCAATCACTTCGCCATCGACAATCAAAGCATATAAATACATGCCAGCGATAAATTCTGAGCCTTGAATAATTACATTTCCTTTTCCTCTTTCGGTGATTGGATAACTTTTTAATTGAACTCCATTCATGTCATAGACATAAATGGTAGCTGCATTGACAGTGTTTGGTAAATAAAAACCAATAGTAGTTGTGGTATTA